>Ga0213861_10000214_pt1 | contig 48280 bp, 35 predicted proteins | sample PICome_4_FD_160110 | JGI IMG/M metagenome (GOLD analysis project Ga0213861, IMG submission 160110) | Coastal seawater microbial communities near Pivers Island, North Carolina, United States - PICO131 | ecosystem: Environmental > Aquatic > Marine > Coastal | place: USA: North Carolina... | reverse complement strand
CAATGCCATTGAAATGGGCTGTGGTGGTGAAAAACGATTTGAAACAGAATATGCAGCAATGTTGAATCAGCTTCCTAAGTAGTTTAGAATTGCTTGTATTGGGAAAGTAAGGGTTTGTAATTTGGCAATCTGATGCTTTTGAGTACAATCGTTGTGCGTTGTTGCTTGTAGTTTATCGCCTGATCGAACCAAAACATTTGATTTTCTTTCACGGTCAGTTATCGTTCTGTTTTAATAACTCTAAATCGTTTATTCAATTTTAATATTTGTTTTTCAAACAGTTCAAAACTTATTATGGGGAAAATGCAAGACAAACATAGGACAGCACATGTGCTGGGCGTGAAGATTAGTCTTTCAAATGTACAGTCAGACCTTCATCTGTTTTTGTGACCTCAATGAGCTCGTGTCCTCTCAGTCCTTTGAGACTTTTGTCCCACTGCTTGTTGCTGAGTTCAGATTGTTCTTTTAATTCGTTTAAATCCATTGTTTTCACTTTGGAAAGGATATCAAAAACAACTTTCTCATTGTCGTTCAGTTCAGGACCTTTTGTGCCCCACACTTCTGGTTTCATCTGTGGGAAGAACAGTACTTCCTGTATTGATGGATTGTCTGTCAAGAACATAATCAAACGATCCATTCCTATCCCAAGTCCCGATGTTGGTGGCATGCCATATTCTAGTGCACGCAGAAAATCTTGATCAATGAACATGGCTTCGTCATCGCCTTTATCGCCGAGTTTTACTTGTTCTTCAAACCGTTCGCGTTGATCGATAGGGTCATTTAACTCAGAATAAGCATTGGCAATTTCTTTACCACATACCATCAGCTCGAAGCGTTCGGTCAACGACGGATCGTCGCGGTGTTCTTTACACAATGGTGACATTTCTTTTGGATAATCGGTGATGAAGGTCGGTTGGATGTAGTTGCCTTCACATTTTTCTCCGAAAATCTCATCAATCAATTTGCCAACTCCCATTGTCTCATTCACTTCGATTCCCATTCCTTTTGCTGCTGTTCGCAACTCATCCTCTGATTTTCCTTTAATGTCGAAGCCGGTAAAGTCAATGATCGACTGACGCATTGTAACACGCTTGTACGGTGTTTTGAAGTCAATTTCATTCCCGTCAAATGTTGCTTTCGTTGTTCCATTTACGGCTACAGCGCACTTTTCGATCAAATTTTCTGTAAATTCCATCATCCAGTTGTAGTCTTTGTAAGCAACATAGATTTCCATTGCTGTAAATTCTGGATTGTGCGTTCTGTCCATCCCTTCGTTTCTGAAGTTTTTGGAAAATTCGTACACCCCCTCAAAGCCACCACAAATCAAACGTTTGAGGTAAAGTTCATTGGCAATTCTCATGTACAATGGAATATCCAATGAGTTGTGGTGCGTAATGAAAGGCCGCGCAGCTGCCCCACCAGGTATTGGTTGTAAAACTGGCGTTTCAACTTCAAAATATCCTGCTTGATCAAAGTAGTTGCGCATGGCGCTAAACAACTTTGTTCGCTTCACAAAAATATCTTTGACGTGTGGGTTCACAGTCAAATCAACATAACGTTGGCGGTACCTCAATTCTGGATCTGTAAATGCATCATGTACTTTTCCTTCCGAATCTGTTTTTGGAAGGGGAAGTGGTTTCAGTGCCTTACTCAGAAGGACAAATTCTTGAACTTCAACAGTAATTTCTCCAACTTGTGTTTTAAAAACGACTCCTTTGACTCCAAGAAAATCTCCCAAATCAAGTAATTTTTTGAATACATCGTTGTACATCATTTTGTCTTCTTCCGGACAGATGATGTCCCGATTGAAGTAGACTTGAACCCGACCTGCGCCATCTTGAAGCTCTCCAAAAGAGGCTTTTCCTTGAATCTTTCGACGCATTAACCGACCAGCGATGCATACCTCCTCACCCGCTTTAAAATCAGTTTTGATTTCAGCTGATTTGTGTGTTACAGGATACAGTGCTGCTGGATAAGGGTTGATACCCAAAGCTCTCAATTTGTCCAATGTTTCTCTACGTTGGATTTCTTGATCTGAAAGTTCAATAGCGCTCATATAAATGTATTAAAGATGCAAAGATAGTAGAAATTAGGTCGTCTTTGGGGCTTTTGGAACCTAGAATTTTTAGATCGTATTTTCTTCTATTTTAATTTCGAAAACGGAACATCCATCCGAACACTGCACGTTCGATTTATATTTCTACTATCTTTGAGCAATGCTTCAAGATTTTCTAATCGATAACTACAGTTTGTGGAAGGCGCTGCATATCATTTTTGTGGTCAGCTGGTTTGCGGGTCTTTTTTATATTGTTCGCCTGTTTATATACCATACGGAGGCGCAGAAAAAAGAAGCGGCAGCAAAGAAAATTTTATCCGATCAGTTCGAAATATTGGAGCAACGCTTGTGGTGGATCATTACAACACCAGCAATGGTGTTAACACTCGTTTTTGGCACACTAATGATTGTTGCAAATCCCTACCTTTTGGAACAAGGATGGATGCATATTAAACTACTTTTTGTAGCGCTTCTTTTGGTCTATCATTTTGGTAGTCAGAAGATGATGTTCAACATGAAACGTGGTGTTTTTAAGCGGAAGTCGGGTCAATTGAGGTTGTGGAATGAAGTGGCAACACTCGGTTTGGTTGCTATTGTTTTCCTTGTGGTGATGAAAGACAACCTCAATTGGATCAAAGGAACAATCGGGTTTTTTGCTGTGGCGATCGGCCTAATGATTGGAATCAAAATTTACAAACGAACGAGAAACAAAAGAAAAAATAATGTACAATAACATTCTAACTGCGCAAAAGGGACAGGTGTTGACTGTGACAATTGATCGGCCAAAACAGCTGAATGCATTGAACAAAGAAACAATATCAGAATTGCATCTTGCATTGAATGCGGCGAACGACGACCGCAATGTTGGTGTTGTTATCTTAACAGGTTCAGAGGAGAAATCATTTGTAGCTGGTGCAGACATTAAGGAATTTGCAGATTTCACAATTGCTCAAGGCGGAGAATTGGCGAAAAGAGGTCACGATACCTTGTTTGATTTTATCGAAAAGATGACAACACCGGTCATCGCTGCGATGAATGGATTTGCACTTGGGGGTGGACTTGAATTGGCAATGGCGTCTCACATTCGCGTGGCTTCATCAAATGCACGAATGGGACTTCCTGAAGTTGGCTTGGGAGTGATTCCAGGATACGGCGGAACGCAACGACTTGCGCAATTGGTGGGGCGAGGAAAAGCCAATGAAATGGTGTTTACCGCAGGAATGATTAAAGCAGATGAAGCCTTGAAGTGGGGACTGGTAAATGAGGTAGTCGCATTGGATGAATTGATTGCAAAAGCAGAAGAAATCGCAGCAAAAATTCTGAACAATTCGAGTACAGCCATCGCATCAGCGATACGGGCAATCAATGCGAATTATCAAGACGGTGTCAATGGTTTTGACGTGGAAATTGAAGAATTCGGAAAATGCTTCGGAACAGATGATTTTAAAGAGGGAACGACTGCGTTCTTAGAGAAACGAAAACCACAATTTAGAAACTAGTTTGAGTAGGAGTCCGCTAAAAAGTTTACTCGGCCAAACGGCCATTTATGGTCTTCCAACCATTGTTGGTCGACTGCTCAATTACTTTTTAGTTCCCTTGTATACGTCGCCAGGGAAATTTAGACCGGTTGATTATGGCGTTTTGTCTGAGTTGTATGCTTGGGTTGCCTTTTTGATAATTCTATTGCCTTTGGGAATGGAAACGGCCTTTTTTAGGTACATCAACAAGCACGATGACAAAGATGAAGTCTTTAGAAACAGCTTTCTAACGGTTGGTGTTTTTAGTCTTGCTTTCTTTGGTTTGATGTTTTTTGCAAGTCAGCCGATTGCCAACTTTTTAGGCTATCCCGATCACAAAGAGTTCATTATCACCTTGGCTTTAATTGTTTCAATCGATGCAATTACGGCGCTTCCAATGGCAAAATTACGTGCTGAAGAAAAAGCCAAAAAGTTTTCTTTGATCCATTTTTCTGCGATTGTGGTCAACATAGCATTGAATTTGATTATTATTTACTTTTTGTTTGATCCAGAGAATCCACTATTGGCTGTTTGGCTTATTTTATTAGCGAATGTTTTGGCATCGGGAGTAAAAATAATTGGAACGTACAAGGATTTTTTACGCATCAAATGGGAGTGGAACAAAAAATTAGCACGTGAAATGTTGGCGTATTCTTTTCCGCTCGTTATTGCTGGTTTTGCAGGGATTATAAATGAAACCTTGGATCGGGTAATGATGAAACCGCTATTGAAAAGCGCTGGCAACTCAAATGCCTATTCCTTAGCTCAAGTTGGAATTTATAGCGCATGCTATAAGTTGGCGATGATTGTAACGATTTTCCTTCAAGCCTATCGCTATGCTGCAGAGCCTTTTTTCTTTGCCCAATCAAAGAACAAAGACCGCAATAAAATGTATGCAAAAATCATGAATTATTTTATTGCCGCTGTCTGTGTGGTATTTCTCGGAGTTTCTCTGAACATTGACATATTCAAGCACTTTATACGAAGTGAAGCCTACTGGGTGGGACTGGGTGTTGTCCCAATTCTCTTGTTGGCAAATGTTTTTCTTGGGATTTATATCAACCAATCCATTTGGTACAAACTAAGTGGGCAGACAAAATTTGGAGCTTACATTGCAATTGGTGGTGCATCGATTACCATTTTAATCAACCTGATTTTTATCCCTACGTATGGTTACTGGGCCTCTGCTTGGGCAACGCTTATCGTTTATGCCTTGCAGATGGTTGTATCCTACCTTTTGGGTCAAAAGTATTATCCAATAAAGTACAACCTAAGAAAGTTCGTATTGTATTTCGGTTTGGCGTTACTATTGTTCCTTGTTGCATTTTTCGTAGACCTTGACCCCGGAAGATTCACTTGGCCAAAATTTACCTTTCATAACGTACTTATTCTCATTTACGTTACAGTCATTTGGTTTGTTGAAATGCCGAAACAAAGAAGCTCCACTTCCTAGTTTCGCAGTCGTTGTGATGAATTCGTCTATGCCTTTTGCACCTAAAGGGGCTACTATTCTTCTAATTTGAAAATTAAATAGCGAAAAACTAACGTTCAAACGTTAGTAACTCTGCGCCTTGTGTATGGTTGTGGGGGCTTATTTTTTTAAATTTGATTCATTAAGAAAAACGAATGCAAGTAAAAGTAATCAATACGTCTTCTCATGTCCTCCCGTCCTACGAGACAATCGCCTCTGCGGGATTGGATGTGCGCGCAAATACTACAGAACCCATTGAGCTCAAACCCATGGAAAGAGCATTGGTGAAAACAGGGTTGTTTCTTGAAATTCCTGTTGGATTTGAATGCCAGGTTCGGCCACGCAGTGGATTGGCTTTGAAAAAAGGGATTTCTGTATTGAATTCGCCGGGAACCATTGATGCGGATTACCGCGGAGAGGTGGGTGTTATTCTAATCAACATGTCAAACGAAACGTTTGTGGTTGAAAATGGAGAACGTATTGCACAGCTTGTATTTGCTAAAGTAGAACAAGCACAGTGGGAAGAAGTATCAGAACTTTCCTCTACCGAAAGAGGAGCTGGTGGATTCGGGAGTACAGGCGTGAAGTAATTCGTATTTAAGGAGCATTGGCTCTGCAAACAACAAAAACCAACGTAATTTTCGGTGGTGATTGGATAAAAGAAATAAAATGAAAATAATTGTACCAATGGCGGGTAGGGGAAGTAGATTGCGCCCGCACACATTAACAGTTCCGAAGCCATTAGTGCCGGTTGCAGGTCAGCCAATTGTACATCGTTTGGTTCGAGATATCGCTGAGGTAGTGGCTGAACCAATTGACGAGGTTGCTTTTATTTTGGGTAACCCAGCATTTTTTGGAGAGGAAGTTGTCGCCAGTTTAACAGCATTGGCCAAAGATTTGGGAGCGAAGGCGTCCATTTATAGACAAGACGAACCTCTCGGTACTGGACACGCAATTATGTGCGCGAAAGAATCCTTATCGGGTCCTGCGGTAATTGCTTATGCAGATACATTAATTCAAGCAACCTTTGATTTGGATCCCGCAGCAGATGCAGTCATTTGGGTGAAATCTGTAGAACAGCCTGAAGCCTACGGTGTGGTGAAGTTGAATGATGGTAAAGAGATCGTTGAATTGGTTGAGAAACCCAAAGAGTTTGTCAGTGACCTTGCCGTTATAGGAATTTATTATTTCAAAGAAGTGGGCGAGTTGAAGGCCGAACTTCAAAATGTATTGGACAACAACATTGTCAACGGAGGCGAATACCAGATCAATGATGGCATCAAAGGAATGATGTCCAAAGGCAAAGTATTTAAAACAGGCGAAGTAGATCAATGGATGGACTGTGGAAACAAAAAGGTAACAGTTCAAACCAATGCCCAAGTGCTTACCAATGAAATGAACAAAGGTGTAAATACGGTTCATACATCGGTACAATCATCAAATTCAATTGTTGTTCCACCCTGCTATATTGGTGAGGGAGTTGTTTTAGAGAATTCGATTGTTGGCCCTTATGTCTCCATTGGAGCGGGAACAAAAATTTCAAGCAGCGTGGTTTCAAATTCTATTGTTCAGCACAACACATCAATATCAAACTGTGTTTTAAAAGATTCAATGATTGGATCATATGTAAAATACAACGGTTTGGCTCGAGATTTGAGTATTGGAGACTACACACAGATCGATGAGTAAAATTATTCAGACATTTCTCGTTGTTTTCATGCTCGCATCGTGCGGGGTGAAAAAAGTTTCAAAAGAAACAAGAATTCTTGTTTCCAAAATGGAGCAGAAGCACATACAAACCTTTCACGAAGGATTGAGGCTGAAGACCAGCGGTCGCTCAGAGGAGGCAATAGCAAAATTTGAAGCTTGCCTAGAACTCCGTCAGGATCAAGACGCAGTCTATTATGCTCTGTCTCAACTTGAACTAGAAAGAGATCAAGTTGAAAAGGCTGCAGAGTACATTAAAAAGGCTGCAGCGATTGACCCAGAGAATACATGGTACATTCAGGAGCTGGCATACATGTATTTTGAGCGGAGCGATTATTCAAATGCACTGGTACGCTTCGAGCAGCTTCTTGATATTGAACCACAAAATGTGGATTGGCTCTATGGTTATGCAGAAGTACTTGTAAAAAGTGGTCGTAAAAAAGAAGCCATTCAAGCCTTAAATAGAATGGAAAATCGAATTGGGAAATTTTCGCAGTTTGCACTTCAGCGTTACGATTTATATATGAAAATGAAGGACGAGCAAAGTGCCGAACAAGAGTTGCTTCGTGCGAAAACAAATTTCCCAAAAGACGCCAATGTTATCGCTTACTTGGTGGACCATTATTTTAAAACAAAAAATACAGAGAAGGGGGTTTCCATGCTAAAAGAACTCGTGGTGGCAGATCCAGACAACGGAAGAGCACATTTGGCACTGGCCGATATATACCAACAACGCGGCAATATGGAGAAAGCCAACGAAGAACTGAAGGCGGCGTTCCGATCGATAAGCTTGGATGTAAAGACGAAAGTAAACATCATGAATAGTGTTCGTGAATCCAGTTTTAAGATTGATGAGGTCATGTATGAATTGCTTGATATTTTAGTTACTACACATCCAAATGATGCGCTTGTGTTTATGACACAAGGCGATTACCTTCTCGCAGCCAAAGATGAAGCTGGTGCGTTAGATGCTTACCGAAAGTCCCTTGAGTTGGACCCATCTGAGTATGCTGTTTGGAATCAAGTATTGTTGATGGAATACCAAGAGGGTGAATTTGACGAATTGTATGCGCACAGCAAAGAATGCAAAGAGCTATTTCCGACAATGCCTACTGTATTTTTGATTCATGGAGTAAGTTCCAATCAATTAAAAAAATATGATGAAGCCACCGAATCACTAAGTTACGGGATGGAGTTGGTGGGCAATGACCGTGCGCTAAAGGCTGAATTTTTAGGACAATTGGCAGAAGCTCAGTTTGGAACAAAGAACATCATGGAAGGGATTGAAAATTACAAAAAAGCCATCCAACTTGATGCACAAAGTTTGCTACTTAAAAACAATTTTGCAGCAGCTCTTGCAGAAGTTGGAAAATCGCTTGATTTGGCAGCGTCTTTGTCGAAACAAACAATTGAACAATCGCCAGAGAATGGGTTGTATCATGACACATACGGATTGATCTTATTTAAGAAAGGTTCATTTGAAAAAGCGAAAAACAGTTTTGAACGTGCATTAGAATTGGAGAAGGATGACCCATATATTACTGAGCATTTGGGCGATGTATATTATAAGCTAGGAGAAGAAGCTGCTGCGCTTTTGCATTGGGAAAAAGCACTTGAAATGGGGTCAGAGAATACAGTTTTGGATCAGAAAATAAAGGATAAAAAGTACTATGAACCAATTGATTAAGTACCTCGGAATAGCGCTTATATCACTTTTTATGGTGTCGTGTTCAAAGAGCACAATAGGTGAGGTGGTGGTACTTCCCAAAAAGAAGTCCAAAGAACTTATGGCGGTTTTATCCGAACTTTCCAATCAAGAATACGACTACTTTTACTCGAAGATTGCAACAAAATACAAGGATTCGACACAGTCTGTTTCGTTTAAATTGTCGGCTCGTGTGATTGCCGATACCGCAACCAATGCGCTGATTACTTTTGCACGGATTCCCTTTATAAATATAGTACTCACCGAAGATTCGATCACATATACTGATAAGTCGAAAAAGTGTTATTCGGCTGAAAGCCTCAGTAGTTTGAAAGAACAATTCGCTGTTGATTTTTCATTGAAAAACATTGAAGAGTTATTGATCGGTCTGCCTTTGGCCTACGATTCGAAAAAAAAATATTTTCAGCTGGAGTCGAACAATGGAAACTATATCATGTGTTCGCACTCGAAACGTGATCTCAAAAAAATAGACAAGGGCCAACTTGATGCTATGGTGCTATGCTATGCTCTTTCAAAAGATGCATCACAATTGGAATCAATCTCTTTGGTGCGTCCAAGAGAGCAAACAGAGATCACAATTGATTACAGAGAAAGACAACTTATTGATGGATATTTACTCCCGAAAAAAGTAGGTGTCCGCATTTTTTCAGCGCAGGGAGAAGTGACAATTGATATGGATTACAAAAAAACGCGAATCAATCAAATCGAAAGTATTCACTTTATAATTCCAGAAAATTATGGGGTATGTGAGTAAATTGTTTTTATTTTTCTTTCTTCTAAGTAATTCGGGTTTGTTTGGACAGACTTCAAGTGATAAACTAAAGAAGGAGCAGGCGCGTTTGGAGCGGAAAATCTCAGCGACACGAATGCTATTGAGCAAATCCAAAGACAACACAACTTCATCATTGAATGACCTGAAGGTAATTGAAAATCAGATTCGTTTTCGAGAACAATTGTTGAAGAACTACGACAATCAAATCCGAAGTGCTGAATTGAAGGTAGCAGATAAAGAAAGGCGGATTGAGGAATACACGGAGAATGTGAATCGTTTGAAGAGACAGTATAAAAAACTGGTGTTGTATGCCTACAAGCACCGGAACAAATACGGCAAGATGATGTTTGTGTTTTCTTCGAAAAGTTATTACGAGGCAATGAAACGAAATGCCTATTTGAAGCACATTTCTGAAATGCAGCGAATGCAGTTTATTGTGATCCGTCAACACCAAGAATTGATCAAGGAAGAGATTGCAGTTATTGAACGAGAGAAACAACTGAAGTATGAGGTGATTGCTGATAAGAAATTGGAGCGTGAGGCGATTGAAAAAGACCGCATCAAGCAGGAGTTGATTTATCGTGCATTCAAGCAAGAGGAAGAGATCATCCTCGCCAAGTTGAAAGAAGAAGAAACGAACCGACAGCGATTAAAAAGCAAAATTGCGGCAGCGATACGTCGAGAAATTGCCGAGGCGGAAGCACGACGAAAAGCCGCAGAAGCCGCAGCACGAAAAAACAATAAGGGTTCCAATACATCTGCAGATGCATCCTCAAGTGATGGGTTTAGAGAAACTGCGGAATCACGTGCGTTAAGCAAAAGTTTTGAGGGGAATCGTGGGAAATTGCCGTGGCCAGTGAGTAAGGGAAGTGTCACGGAGAAGTTTGGGAAAAATCCGCATCCGACATTGAAAAATGTAACAACGAACAACCGAGGAATCGATATTAGCACTCCGAAACGTGCTTCTGTACGTGCGGTATTTGATGGTGAAGTTACGAGTGTGTTGAACATACCAGGAGCTGGGAAAGTGATCATTATAAAGCATGGAAATTACCGGACGGTATACAGCAACCTGCAAGATACGTATGTCAAAGCTGGAGACAAGATATCAACCAAGAAGAAGATAGGTTCGCTCCTTATAAAGTCTGGAGAATCGACTTCAGTGGTTCATTTTGAAATACACAAAGTGAACGGCAGTTCAGTCACATGTTTGAATCCTTCCCTTTGGGTTGCGCATTAAACAATTCCAAGGGGCACAATTTTACATAAATGGCCTTTATAGGTTCATCGATTAATTTCAAAACGAATACAGAATAGGATGTTAAAGGGGCTGTTCTATATGGTTATTTGATTCAATTAATTGTTTGTAGTTGTTTGAAAATGAAAGTAATTGTGTAATATTAAGGAACGATTACTCAAATTAACTTTTCAAACATATGAATCTAAGATCTATTTCTCTAGCTATAGGGATCATGCTTTTTGGCCAATTTGCTTTTGGTCAATATTATTATTTAACAGGTTCTGGAGATACACCGGGTGGATTGAATCAAGATCCAGCGTATCCTACTGGAGGGGGTCAGGTTGGCGGCTGGAGTTCCGTTCTAGGCCCATCAGTAGGAACACCAACTTGGTCAGCAGATCAAACCATTCCATTCGCATTTAATTTTAATGGATCACCAGTAACGACTTATAAAGTATCTTCAACTGGAGTTTTGACCTTTTCGACCTCAGCAGTTGCAGTACCCGGAGCAACTCCGGCAGCTTTGCCTAGCGCATCCATTCCAGACAATTCTATTTGTGCATGGGGTTTAGAAGCTTCAGGATCAAATGACAACGTGTCAACAAAAACGTTTGGATCGGCAGGAAGTCAGCAAGAGTGGATTCACTTTAGCTCGTGCTCAAACGGTTCGATTGGATGGTCTTATTGGTCGATTGTCCTGGAAGAGGGAACCAACAATATTTACATTGTTGACCAAAGAAATACGACGGGAACTGGAGCCTTGAGTGTAGGAATCCAGATAGATGCAACTACTGCATTTTCAGACCCAGCTTCTCCAGCAGTAGATGCTACAGCAGGATCAGACTTCAACAGTGTCGATGATTTTTACTATACCTTTATTTACGGTACGCAACCATTGAACGAAGTGAAATTGGTGTCTTTTGATTTGTTGTCCTACGTTGCAACGGGAGGAACAGATATTAGTGGGACCGTTCAAAATTTGGGTGCAGATCCGATTACTTCACTCTCTGTTACTTGGAACGATGGAACAGGGGCAAACCAAGACAACATACCAGTTTCTATTCCGACGAATGGAACTTATACGTTTACAAGTCCAACACAACTTGCTGCTGTTGCTGGTCAATCCTATTCGATTGATTTAAATGTCACGTGTGCTGGAGATGCTGATCTTACCAACAATGATGCAACAACATCGACTGTTGCATTGACTCAGCTTCCTACGAAGTACGTTGTGGGAGAAGAAAAAACAGGAACCTGGTGTGGATGGTGTCCGAGAGGAGCCGTAGGGCTCGCAAATATGGAGTCTGTCTCAGATTTTATTGGAATCGCAATTCATAATGGTGATCCAATGACTGTTTCAGCGTACGATAATAGTATCGGGACATATATTCCTGGAGGTTATCCTCGTGGCGGAGTCGACCGCGTTGCAGATGGAAACCCTGCCGCTGCAAATTTCTTAGCGATGCACAATGCACGTGTAAGTGATATCGTACCGTGTGATGTGAAAAACTTAAGCGCTGTATATACTGGAAGTACAGGAAACATAGTTGTATCTGCAGAGTCAGAGTGGTATGGAACGGTTTCTGGAGATTACAGGTTTTCATGTGTAATTGTAGAGGACGATGTTGTAGGGACTGGAAGTGACTGGAATCAAGTAAATTATTACAGCGGTGGATCAAACGGAGTCATGGCTTTTCCTGCAGGAGTCAATTTTGCTTTTGATTTTTCTACAGCGGGTGATCCAGTAGATCCTTTGGAATTCGGGGGATACGATCACGTAGCCCGTTATTTATCGAGTAATGACATTCTTGGTGATGCTGGAAGTCTACCGGCTGGGGCAGTGCCATTGGGTGTTCATTCACATACATTTGCTCCAATTCCAGCTTCGGTAACAAATGATTTAGAGAAATCACATGCGGTTGTTATGGTTGTAAATAGTACAACAGGTGAAATCTTAAATGCTTACAAAACAAGTATTACAGGAGACGTGAGTGTAACGGAATTGGACAACAATATGGAATTGAAATTGTTCCCGAATCCAGCAACTGACGTCGTGAATGTTTCGTTTCAACTGCAAGACGCAGCTGATGCTATTGTAACCGTTACGGATGCTCTTGGAAATACAGTAATGGAATCAGGAGTTGCCTCTTTAGATGGAGGAGAAAATCATGTAAAAATTAATGCGACTTCCTTGCCAAGTGGGTTCTACTTTGTGAATCTTCATGTTGCTGGAACTGTTGCAACGCAGCGATTGGTTGTTCAATAATTGAATTCAATGAAAGTTGAAGGCGTTCCATTTGGAGCGCCTTTTTTTATACGTGCTTTTTTTGATTTGCCTCTGGCAATTGTGCCTCGAGCGCAATGAAGATGGCTGCGATGGTCCAAATTGGAACTGCTGCTTTGTCTGTGTCTAAATAATTGTTTAGAATCCCATGAACAAAATAGGTAGCGAGCGACATGATCATTGCGAGCAGAAGTGTTCGGGTTTCTTTTTCTTCTTCTGGCCACCTTTGATACAAGGTAATGCCTTTATAAAAGAGTGCCGCAACAATTAAAAGCATTGCAATAAGCCCCATAAGTCCCATTTCCGAAAGCGGACCGAGGTATTCGCTGTGCGCATTCCCCATATCTCCGTTTGTTGTTGATATGATTGTCGTGTTTTCGGGCTCTTGGAACCGCGCATATTGAAACGCATAGGTTCCAGGACCAAATCCAAACACAGGACGCTCGTAGAACATTTCTATGGCACACGACCACCGGTTGAGACGTTCAAGATTTGAAGCATCTGTAGTTACGTTTGTCGCACTTTGTAATTTTTCTCCAAATTCTTCTGTGGTGTGCTCAAATTTGTTGCGTTCCAACTCCATTTGAATACTGTCCCAAGAGAGGAATAAAAAGAGCAATCCCGCAACAGCGATCGTAGCAAGTATCGAAAACTTGACTTTCAGTTTAATCACCGCCAAAACCAGCAGCGCAGCGATAAGACTTAACCATGCAGCTCTTGAATACGAAAAAAACAAACCGATCAATGTAATTGCAATCAGTCCAACCAAAATTACACGAACCAATAGGGCGTGCTTTTTTGAGAAGTACAAACCAAATACCAGAGGTGTCACAAAGGCGATGGTAGAACCATAAATGGTGTGGTCTTTAAAAAAAGGCCACATCACCCAATGCCCTTCTTTTTCACCAAAACTATATCCTGCGTGGATGATTAAGGTGTATGATATGACAAGTGCCATAGCTATGGAGAACAGCCAGATGAAGCGTTTGCTATTTTTAATTTCACTGTAGATCAAGGGTCCGAACAAAAGCAGTGGAACAATAAACCACAATTTTGCGAGTAGGAATTTAAAGGAAGCGACAGGGTCTGTGCTTGCAATTGATGTCACAAACACCCAAAAAAGATAGAAGCCTACGGCCCAGACAATCGGACTTTTCCATACATAATTTGGAACAAGCGGCTTTCTCATTTGTTGCATGACGAGCAATAGCATTAGTCCAAAAAGAAGTGGCTCAGTAGGGAGGTACAAACCAAATCCATCGACATATTCTTCAATGTTTACCGAAAGAGGTGTGAGAAAAGCAAGTGCTAAAAATACGTATTCTGTGAAGTATACGGCAAAGAAAACAGCCATTAATCCAATTGGAGCAAGCGCAAATACTGCTTGATCAATCCAAGTCAAATAACAGCACCATGCGGCATAGAGTAGGCCAATGCCCAATACCCATTTGTTATTTCTGAGTTCTAGCAATTATTCAGCTTTTCGGAGCTCTGAGATGCGATCTTTTAGGAGCAATGCAAAAACCATAAAGATGAAAGTTCCCAATGTGGCAAGCAATACAATGATCATTCGTTTTGGCTTGTCTTTTTTGTCTGCTACTACCGCCGATTCAACAACGAACTTGTGATTGAAGTTGGTATTGGCATCGGATTCAGATTGCTCGTAGGAATCTTCAAATTTTGTCAATTTCACGATACGTTCATCGCGTTGCATTTGAAGCCCATCGTATTCTGCACCGTGAAGTAGGTTGATGTCAATTTGTTGTTTGAAAAACGCGCGATCTTCGGCATTCTTTGATTCGTTATAGGCTTGAAATAAGTTGGCACGACCTTCTACGGGTACAACACCTATTTGTGAAAGCGTATCTAGTTTGAGTTGGAGTAATTTCTTATCACTTTCAAGTTGCTCTTTTATCCGTTTGTTGATCTCAAAAGCTAAAATTGTTCGCTCTCGAATCATTTCATTTTTCACGGTGTCGATTAGATCAACAATTTTGTTTGCAATATCTGCTGCCATTTCCTTGTCTGGGTCTGTCACATCAATTTGAATTGAGCCGTATCGTGTACGAGTGAACAAAATATGATCGTCATAGGCTTTGCCCAATTTGTATTTTTTATTTGGATCGTCTTTGCTGATTTCCCAGTGCTCCAATAAGTCAAATTGTTCAACGATTCTGTTGCGAATACGTGATGATGCTAAAATCTGAACCAATTGTTCTGCTTGTTCTTCCTCTCCAAAGTCCATTGCGGCAGCTTTGGCATTTCGTTGTTCTGAAAAGGAAACTGTATTTGTGGCTGCGGGGAATACAATTGCTGTTGATTTGAACTGAGGTGTTAGGAGCAATGAAACTACTACAGATGCTACACAGGCGATTGCTGTGACAATTCCAATAACCTTTCTTTTCCTCCAAATGAACAACAATAGATTTTGCCTTTCTTGATCCAATTCACTTGTATTTGTTCCCATGACTTAATTTTAGTAGCGCAAAGTTAAGATTTCTAACCGAGTGTTATAACCTTCAATTTTTGATTTTATTATATCTGATACTAAATATTGGTTCTTTCATCAATGTGTAGGAGTATTAATTCGGTCAATCTAGTCATTTTCCGTATGTTTACCACTCGAAAATCAGGAAGTATACATGAGAGCATTTTACAAGTTTCTATCAGCAAAGTTTCAAAATGTATTTTTGGATTATAAGGTGGACTTTAAACCGCGTTCTGGAGACGGAAAAGGAGGAGCACATGCTGGTATGTACTCGATTGTCGATGCCCAACGTGAGGTATATAAAATGCATTTGAATGCATTTTTACAATTCAAAGACACATTTCATAGTATAAAAAAATCAGGAGAAGCGGACGATCAAGATGCACCGGTTTGGAACAATGGAATGCTACCAGGGTTGGATATTGTGTCGATTTATTCACTTTTGAGGGAAATAAATCCTTCACATTACATTGAAATTGGTTCTGGAAATTCCACGAAAGTTGTTCGAAAAGCAATTACTGAAGGGAACCTTAAGACCAAAATTACGTCAATTGATCCACACCCAAGAGCGAGTATTGACTCGCTTTCTGATCGTGTTTTGCGTCAGCCCCTGGAAACGTTAGACAATTATGATTTCATCACCAATTTGGAGGCGGGAGATGTTCTTTTTATTGACAATTCGCATCGTTGTTTGCCAAATTCAGACGTGACAGTATGTTTTCTTGAGTTGGTTCCCAACCTGAAACCGGGTGTTATTGTTCATGTTCACGACATCTATATCCCATACGATTATCCACAATTCATGTGTGATCGTGCGTATTCTGAACAGTATGTCTTGGCAGCAATGCTGCTTTCCAACCCCAAACGCTACAAGCCTATAATGCCCAATTTCTTTGTAAGTGAAGATGAGGAGTTACGCACTATATTGGCACCGATATGGGAGCATGAGGCACTTGATGGTGTAGAAAGGCATGGTGGCTCGTTCTGGTTTAAAATTGCTGAATAACCTACAAATACACGTTTTGTTGTTTCTTACTCTTCCTGTTTGACAATCAACCGCAAGTGTTTGATGTCGATCAGTTTGAAGGGGATCATGGCAAATACAGCTGCACCGATAATTCCGAGCAATACCGCAACAGACTCCGCTCGAAGGTAAAAGCACAATAAACAAATCAGGGCAATGTAAGCACCAAGTTGCAGCACTGCCGTTGGAGTAAACGAGAGCTTTAGCACACGGATGCAATACATAAATTGGGTGAGTGAGACGATGGATTGCGTGATTAAGGTCGCTACTGCTGCGCCTGTTGCACCATAGTTAGGGATTAAAATCCAGTTGATGGTGATATTGATTCCAATCCCAATCGCAGACAATGAATTTAAGAACAGGAGGTCACCGCGTGCAGTGAGCAAGGTTCCAAAAACGATGGTGGAACACATACCAATAAAACCAAACATCAACAATTGAAATGGGAGTGTGCTCTCGAAAATGTCCTCAGTGTAGATTAGGCTTAAGATATATTCGCTGTTAAAGAAGCTGATTATTGCAATCATGATGGATCCTCCGATCAATAATTTTGATGCTGTTGTTAGGAGAGGAGCAACATTTTCTTTTTCCTTAAACATTTTCGAAAAGATGGGAAATAGCAGATTTGAAAAGATCATCGCAAACATAAAAAATGCATTGAGCAATCGGAATCCTTTTGCATAATATCCTGTTTCTGCTTTTCCGTTTTCATGTATGCGCTCTACCATAACAGAATCCAATCGGGTGTAAATAATCATTAAGAAAATTAGCAAGGCATATGGGAAGCTTTTTTTAATAATGTCGTACGAATACTTGGAATCAAATTTGAGTTTTGGGACTCCCAATTTTGTAAAAATAATTACCGAGGCGACGGCTAAGGTAATTCCATAGCACAGCGTTTGAATCCAGATGAACCATTCTATTTTGAATGGCGTCTCTGTGATGGGGGTATATATGAGAACGCCACAGAATAGAATCAGTAAGAAGCGGTCAAGGATGCTAATGATTGCATCTGTTTTGAAGAGGAGCAGCCCACCAAAGTAGCTACGTGCATAAGCGATTAGGGTAATGATAAATTGGTTCAAGAGCAGAAAGCTCAACAAGTACATTTCATAGCCATTCCAACCGAGAGCATAGGCGGCGGTGATGGAGACTATACCGTATAAAATGAAGAGAAAAAATCGGAAGGACAGCACTTTACTTAAATAGCTTGAAGCCACACTCGGAGCTTGAGCCACACTCTTGGTTGTAAAATTATTGATTCCCAAGTCCAACAAAATATTGAACAGAAAAGAGAAGTTCAGCAGCGAGAAGTAGATTCCATATTCTTCTGTTGCTACTCGATTTTGAACAGCTGCATCAATTCCAAAAATGGCAATGGGCTTTACTAATAGGTTCAAAAGAACCATTAATGCCAAATTGGAAATGAATTTTTTTTGCATCGAGGAAATTTCCTTTCAAGTTTGCTTGGTCAATCAATCCGCAGATTGACGCCCTCAGTTTAAAGCCGCAAAAATAGGAAAATTGCCCGTTTATTTGACTACGAGTTTGAACCCCTTACCGTGCACGTTCATAATTTCTATGGATTCGTCCTCTTTGAGTGCTTTGCGGAGTTTTGCAATATAGACATCCATACTTCGCCCGTTGAAATAGTTATCGTCCCCCCAGACGGCTCTCAATGTGGCTTGTCGATCCAAGATTTCATTTTTGTTTTTAACCAATAATTTCAGCAATTGATTTTCTTTGGTCGTGAGTTTCTTAACTTCATCTTTGAGGTGCAACAAACGAATGTCTGGTTCATATTTAATGGTTCCAATTAAGTAATGTTGGTCAACTTCTGAATCGGTTGTTTCAGTTCTTCTTGTAATAGCAGTAATTCGAGCGAGCAATTCTTCCATAGCGAATGGCTTGGTCAAGTAATCATCTGCACCAATCGAAAATCCTTCGAGCTTGTCTTCCTTCATTGACTTTGCAGTGAGGAACAAGATGGGAACTTTCCTGTCAATTTCTCTGATTTCTTTGGCAAGCGTAAAGCCATCCATTTCAGGCATCATTACATCGAAAATACAGAACTGATAGGTGTCCGAATTGAATTTGTCAAATGCAATTTTTCCATTTTGTGCCAGCGTGACATCAAAGCCTTTTGATTTCAAAAAGGTTTGTAGTAAATGTCCAAGATTTACATCATCTTCGGCCAATAAAATAGAAGTTCTTTTTTCCATGCTTACTCTTTAATTACAATCGTGAACGTTGATCCTACTCCCAATTTACTTTTCACTTGTATGTCCCATCCGTGTAATTCTGCGACTGCTTTTACATAGCTCAATCCCAGTCCGAATCCTTTTACATTGTGGACGTTTCCTGTAGGAATACGATATAGTTTATCAAATATTTTATTCAGGTGTTCTTTTTTTATGCCTATACCTTCGTCAGTTACCATTAATTTAGTTTGACCTCCATCTGTGCACAGATCAACAGTAACCTTGGGGCTGCCCTCACTGTATTTTATGGCGTTGTCAACCAAATTCGATATTAAATTGCGAATGTGCATTCGATCGCCGTTCACCTGAATTTTAGTTGGAGAGGTATTTGTTCGTATCTCTCCACCCGAACTCATGACTCTAAATTGCGCATTTTCTGCGACATGTTCAACAAGTTCATTTAAAATAATTGGTTCTGAATTCAATTTCAGTTCTCCTTTTTCAAGTGTTGCACTTTGCAAAATTCGCTCTACCAGTCTGCCCAAACGTTTGTTTTCCTCATTAATCATGTTCACATAGGGCTGCGTTTCTTTGTTCACGTTTTTAACCATGTCCTCGTCATTCATTGCTTGGCAGGCAAGAGAGATTGTAGAAATTGGCGTTTTGAATTCATGTGTCATGTTTGAAATGAAATCGCTTTTCATCTCTGATAATTTCTTTTGAGAGAGGATGGTTCGAAACATGAATATTAGTGCGATAACGATCAATGCCAAGAGCGAGAGGTTCATCAAAAGTGGGAGCCACATACCACGCAATACAAAAGCGCGTTCTCTTGGGAAGTGAACAAAAAGAAACAATTCTTCATCGAATGAATTGGTTGGAAAGAGACGTGTTTTGTGTGTTTTTGAAGTATCGATAGTTGTTGAATAGTTCTTAGGTGCTTGATCGAATTGAACAGGGTTCAATTTCGAGTCGACCACCATATACTCGAATTTGTCTGGAATATTTTCCAGTTTCAGTTCCGTTGTGAGTGCAGAATCTAGAAAAGCGACATCCAATCGCTTGGATGCATCTTCATATCGTTCACTTCTGAAGATGTCCATCATCATGTTGTTCACGAAGCTGGCTTTTTTCATTACTTTTTGCATCACTCGTTCGTTCAGTTGCACTTCAAGTTTTGCGGGATTGTGATTTGTATGACCTGGGCTGTGGAACAAGTCCCTAATTTCATGTATGTCTCTTGCCAGTACTTTTTGCTCTGCCGTTACTCCAGATATCGAATCGTAGGAGCGTCCCTTTATGATGAGGTAATGCTGCAGTTGGTTGTTTTCGAAGATGGATGTATCTTGGATTGAAATCGACTCTTCTACAGAAAGGAGGTTTTTAAATTCCTCTTTTAGTAGGTCCTTGTATTGCACTCCGAAGTTTTTGTTTGCAATTTTGAGGTAATGGCGAATGTCTTCTGCTTTTTCATGACTGAGCGAAATGCGCTCCAGTGTCATTGAGAACCGGTCGTTAAATTCAGCAGATTTTTTGTTGAATACATGAATCAATTGAAATACTTGTATGAAGAGCAGCGCTGCCATTGCTGACACGACCAGAAATAAGATGGGTTTTACGCGAATTTTCTTCAAAAAGCCAGTTTTTATCGAATGTACAGCAAACCATTGTTGACATTGAGTCAGTTAACGTTTTTTAACAGCGGTTAGAAATGCAATTTTGACGCACTTTTCATTAGAAGGTTTGAAGTCTTCTGACTTGCAAAAATCGTTTTGTGTAATTCGAATTGTAGTAATCTGTGATGCTCACACCAAAGTGTTTTTTTGAGCTTGAGCAATGAATAAATTTCATTCCTTTTGCATTCTTTTCTATAACGATGCCTACATGTCCTATGGTTCTGCTCCCAGGTTGCGTTCCAGAAAAAAGGATACAGTCTCCTACCTGGCATTCTTCCAGTGAGACACGAGACCCCATAGAACCGTATACTTTGGAGCTGCGTGAGCTCTTAATTCCAATTGATTTATAGACGTAGTGTGTGAATCCTGAGCAGTCGAAACTGACATTCGGATTGCTCGTTGCCCATTTGTAAGGGACACCTAACTGGGCTTTCGCAATCGCAACAAGTGAATCCATTTTTGTAGGCGCATTTTCCTGTGCAAACACTTGTAAACCAATAAATAACATACTAAAAATCACGAGTAATTTCATACGGTAAAGATACGATTTTCACTCGTTTACTTCAAGTTTGAGTCATGAATTAGGGCTCGAATTTATTGAGGAAACAAGATTTTTCTGCAATCAACGTTGTACATTCGTGATAATGTCAGTTTTTCGTGTCTTTTTGAGTGGCATACTATTGCTTTTACTTCCATCCATTGGGTGGTCGCAAGGGTCGAATTTACGTGCAAAAACCATTGTATATTCTAAACAGACCATCAAATTGGATACGGCTTCAATTGACCCACTTTCCTTTCGACTGTATTGTGGTGAGACCCGGGTGGCTTCCGAAGAATTTGATTTGGATTTTGCGGCAGCAGAATTGCAACTTAGCGGACTGTGTGATTCGACGTTACGCGTTTTTTACCGTGTATTTCCATTTAATTTTGACCGGCGCTATCAATTGAGGGATACAAGTAGTATTTACTCGAGGACAAAGGGAGACCGCGATAAGTTTTTAATCACATCGAGCAATATACAAACAGACATTTTCGGTGGAACAGGCCTCACCAAATCGGGCAGTATTTCAAGAGGTGTTTCGTTTGGAAACAACCAAGACTTAGGCGTCAATTCAACGCTAAACCTTGAGCTTTCCGGGCAGATTGCGCCCAATCTCAAGTTGCTTGCTTCAGTTTCGGATGACAATCTTCCCATTCAACCGGAGGGAAACACAAACAAGTTACGTGAGTTTGATCAAGTATTTATCCAGGTGTACAACGAGCGCTTAAAATTGATTGCGGGAGATTTTTGGTTGTACAAACCGATGGGTTATTTCATGAAATATAAGAAGCGTGCCCAAGGTTTGACTGCAAATTATCAGTGGTCGGATGCTACGGATCACAAATGGACTTCGCAGGTCAGTGGTGCACTTTCTCGCGGAAAGTTCCAACGGCAAAAAATTCAAGGGATTGAGGGGAATCAAGGACCTTATCGATTGGTTGGTGCAGAGAACGAACCGTTCATTATCGTTCTTTCAGGAACAGAAAAGGTATTTATTGATGGGAAGTTGCTAGAGCGTGGTCAGGAGTTCGATTATGTGATTGATTACAATACAGCAGAGGTTACATTTACCTCAAGAAACCAAATCACGAAGGATTCAAGAATTGTTGTTGAATTCCAGTATTCGGATCAAAATTATGCCCGATCGTTGTTTCAAACATCAACGACTTATCAATCGAAACGCATGAAGTTCTGGCTCAATGCCTATTCTGAACAGGATGCAAAAAATCAATCCTTGCAGCAAGAGTTGAGCTTGGGGCAAAAAGGAGTGTTGTCAATGATTGGCGATTCCTTGGATCTGGCACGTACCTCTAGTATTGATTCAGTTGGTTTTTTTGAGAATCAAAACTTGTATAAATTGGTTGCGGTTGGTGGTGTCGATTCGGTATTGGTTGCTTCCGTAAATCCCGATTCAGCAGTGTACCGCGCGACCTTCGAATTTGTTGGCGCCAACAATGGAGATTACCGTTTTAGTAACTACAATGCGCTTGGAAAAGTGTTTGTGTATGTTGCTCCCCTTCTCGGAGTTCAGCAGGGAGATTATGCCCCCTCTCGATTGATTGTGACACCGAAGATGCGACAGATGGTTTCGTCTGGAGTAGAAATAAAGTTGCGCCCGAAATTGGTACTTGAAACCGCACTTTCTTACACGAAAAATGACGTCAACACGTTTTCGGCATTGGATGCAAACGACGATCAGAGCATTGCAGCGCATGCAAAATTAACTGGCGATATTGCACTCTCGAAAGACTCCATTCCCAATTGGATCCTTCGCACAAAGATCGCTATTGAAGCGAGAGAACGCAATTTCACACCCATAGAACAGTACCGTGCTGTCGAGTTTGACCGCGATTGGAACACGAGAAATAAAGGGTTTGTTGGAAACCAGCTTGCGTCGTCAGTAGGGGCAAATTTCATACGCCGAGAGAAGGGGACGATCAATGTGGAAGGACAGCAGTATTTGATTGGAACAGATTATTCTGGCACTCGAGCGCAATCCAATGGGAAATGGAACAGCAATGGGTTTCAAGCTACGTGGGATGGAAGTTACTTGACCAGTAGAACGGACGTTCAAAACACATTTTTTAGACACCGGGCAGAGGTCTCCCAATCGCTTGGCCGATTTAAGATTGGATACAAAGACGATCACGAACAGAATGAATTTCGGGGCGCCATTTTACAGCCCAACTCGTATGCCTTTTTTGATTACCAGTTTTATATTGCCAGTGCCGACACCATCAAAAACCAATTCAAGTTGTTTTACCGTGAACGCTTTGATCAAAGGTCTGACAGCTCGTCATTAATTGGAGCAGCAAAGGCGCGCTCGGTGGGGGGTGAAATTGCGATTACAGAATGGAAAAATCAAAAATTGAATGTTGTTACGAGTTACCGTGAATTGAAGGTACAAGATGAGGTGCTGATCGATGCAACACCAGAAAACACCTTGTTGGGACGGGTGGAGTACGAATTGCGCGCATGGAATGGTGCGTTGTCGCTTAATACCTTTTATGAGGCGGGATCGGGCTTGGAGTTAAAACGTGAATTTTTATACATCCAAGTCAACGATGGGCAGGGGGTGTATACATGGATTGATTACAATGCGGATGGCGTGAAAGATTTGAATGAGTTTGAGATTGCACAATTCGTAGATCAGGCCAGTTACATTCGTGTGTTTACTCCGAGCAATGAATACGTTAAGACGTATTCCAATGAATTCAATCAATCCATTTATTTAAAGCCGAGTCGGATTTGGTCGCGCTCGAGTGGTGTACGCAAATTTTTGACGCGATTTTCAGATCAAGCACGGGTGCGTATTCGACGAAAAACAGACTATTTCAATACCAATGAGGCGTTCAATCCCTTTGTTACTGCTATCAACGACACGAATTTAATTTCGACCAACTCCAACCTTCGAAACACCTTATTTTTCAACCGTTCTTCGAGCGTTTTTGGGGCGGAATACAGTTATCAAAGTGTGAGTAGTAAAACACTTTTGGCCTCTGGGTTTGACTCTCGATCCAATCAGTTTCATGCACTTTCTATGCGCTTGAACATAAAGAAGCAGTTTACGCTGAAAGTTTTGGGAAAGACCGGAGCGAAGTCTTCTGAAGCTGATTATACGTCAGGCCGGGATTATCAATTGAGTTTTACAAGCGTTGAACCGAGTTTTATTTTTCAGCCGAATACAGTTTTTCGAGTCACCATTGACACACGTGGATCGGAGAAACGCAATGCGGTGGTGCTTGGTGGAGAGCGCTCAACGGTTTTGGAACTTGGATCTACATTTAAATACAACCAGCGTGAGCGTGGTAGCTTGCAAGGGAGTTTTAAATTGGTAAACATTCGCTACACGGGGCAGCAAAACTCTGCACTTGGATTCGAAATGTTGGAGGGATTGAAGCCTGGGATCAACTACACATGGAATTTCGGTTATCAGCGTTCCATTTCGCAAAACTTGCAGTTGTCGATTCAATACAACGGGAGAAAGTCGGAAGACAACAAATTCATCCACTCTGGGGGAATGGAGGTTCGGGCGTTTTTCTAGGCAACGATTTGCCTGTTTCGCCGTTGAATGGTTTTATTTTTTTCGGAAGAAGATTTTGATGGGTACTCCTTCAAAGTCAAAATGATCTCGAATACGGTTTTCAAGAAAGCGTTTGTATCCATCACCAATGTATTGTGGGAGGTTACAGAAAAAGGCAAATGATGGCGCATGCGTCGGCAATTGCTGGATGTATTTGATTTTGATGTACTTTCCTTTTGTTGACGGTGGTGGTGTTGCTTCAATAATTTCTTGCAGTACTTCGTTGAGTTTTGATGTAGGAATCTTTTTGATTCTGTTTTCGTGCACGCGCGTTGCTGTTTCCAGTGCTTTGTGAATTCGTTGTTTTGTCAGTGTTGATGTGAAGATGATCGGCACATCATTGAAGGGAGCGAGCTGCTCACGTACTTTTTCTTCGTAGGCTGCCATTGTTTTGTGGTCTTTTTCGACCAAATCCCATTTGTTTATCAGTACGACTATACCTTTTGAGTTTTTCTCAGCATTGTAATAGATGTTCAAGTCTTGTTTTTGAATCCCTTCCTCGGCATCTACCATGAAAATACAGACGTCTGAATTTTCAATGGAACGCACGGAGCGCAGAACCGAATAGTATTCAATGTCTTCGTGGACCTTTGCTTTTTTACGAATTCCAGCAGTATCGATTAGCATAAAATCAAAACCGTAGGCATTGTAGCGTGTATTGATCGAGTCTCTTGTTGTTCCTGAAATATCGGTAACAATGTTGCGTTCTTCTCCAGTTAGGGCATTGATTAGAGACGATTTTCCGACATTTGGTTTTCCGATAATTGCAAAGTGAGGCAAGTCTTCGCCTTCGCGGACAGAGTCATCTTTTTCGTCAAATTCTTTTACGATTTCATCGAGCAGTTCACCTGTACCGCTTCCATTGGTTGCTGACAGGTCGAATACTTCACCTAGTCCCAGTGACCAAAACTCGGAGGAGAGTCCAACGCGTTCTGAATTGTCGACTTTGTTGGCTCCGATCATTACTTTTTTCTTTGACTTTCGGAGCAATTTGGCAACGGTTTCATCGAGATCAACCAGTCCTGTAGTAACGTCGAGCATGAATATAATGACGTTGGCTTCATCGATTGCAATTTCTACTTGTTTTCGGATTTCAGCTTCGAACACGTCATCGGTTCCGTTGGCATATCCTCCTGTATCGATTACGGAGAAGTCGACACCATTCCATTCACCTCGCCCATAAATTCGATCGCGGGTCACGCCGCTTACTTCTTTAACAATGGCTGTTTTTGACTCGGTTAGACGGTTGAAAAGTGTTGATTTCCCAACGTTTGGTCGTCCTACAATTGCGATGATGTTGCTCATATCTCTATTGTTCACGGCTTAGTAACCGTACTTCTTCAATTTCTGTTCAGAACCTCTCCAGTCTTTGTCTACTTTCACGAATGTTTCGAGGTAGACTTTGCTGTCAATGAAAGGTTCAATCTCTTTACGTGCTTCGCGGCCAATTCGTTTCAACATTTCACCACCTTTTCCGATTATGATTCCTTTTTGTGAGTTCCGCTCGACAATGATAAGGGCACGAATGCGCGTAATATCTTCTTCTTCTATGTATTCTTCAATTTCTACCTGACAGGCGTAGGGCACTTCTTTTTGGCAGTGGATAAATATTTTTTCTCGAATGATCTCAGAGATAAAGAAGCGCATTGGTCGGTCTGTCATGGCATCTTTGTCAAAATACGGAGGGCTTTCTGGCAGGTGTGTTCGAATTTCTTCCCATACGCCTTCGACACCGAACCCATGGAGTGCTGAAATTGGGAAAACCCGTGCATTTGGAAGTCGGCTTTGCCAGTAGTCCAATTTTTCACCTACTTTATTTTGATCGGACAGGTCCATTTTATTGATTAGGCAGAGTACAGGAATTTCGAGTTTTTGAATGCGTTGGAGTGTTTCTTTGTGGTTCATCTCTGTTTCACGAGAATCGGTCACGAACAGGAGTACATCTGCATCTTGAATGGATGAATTGACATAATCCATCATGTTCTCGTGTAGCTTGTATGCTGAGTTGACTACACCTGGTGTATCTGAGAAAACAACTTGGTGTTCTGCATCGTTCACAATTCCAAGGATACGGTGCCGTGTTGTTTGTGCTTTCGAAGTAACAATAGAAAGTTTTTCACCTACGAGTCTATTCATAAGTGTTGATTTCCCAACATTTGGGCTACCTACAATATTTACAAATCCTGATTTATGTGCCATATGCTCAATCAATTGCCGAATCAATTCGGGTCTGCAAAGAAACGTATTTTTCGATGGTTTGCCTAATAAAGTAACGATGATCTTGTGGTGTTTGGCAATCTTGAGGAGGGCAAAATGGGTATCGATTTCGCACGAGAATAAATTTTTATCAAAAAAAATCCGGACAAAACCCGGACAAAATTCCCGTATAACAGGTGCTGGTAATTAATAAAATTATAAATTCGGGATGGAAACTTCACGAAATTCGCGGTTCATCTGGAAGCCAATACCAATCCGCTAAACCATCACATTATTATTTTACGCGGAAAGAGTAAATTGCTGAATTCAGACTTCGCCAAAAAGGTATTGAAAGCATCGTAGTGATTTATACTTCGATGCTTTTTTTTGAGACAAATACATGACAGCTACCATCTTACATGAGGCACTGCCGTTTACTTGCGAATTGAGAAGCGTACTTTTCGGTCGAAGTCGTTGGAGCGGATGCGAAGAAAGTACGTTCCAGAATCGAGCTGTTCGACAGGAAGTGTCAAATGGTGTTCACCCGAATACGGGATTGTTCGACGGAATTGACCGATAAGTCGCCCTTTCAAGTCCACCATAATGAAGTCTGCCGGACCCTCGGGTAAGTTGATTTCCAGATAACTGGTTCCCGTTGATGGATTCGGATATACTTTTGCATTCAATTGCTCCTTCGGAATATCTGGTGTGCCCACGTAGATGCACGGATCCAATAAGTTCAAGTAATTGATGCCGTAGTCTTCGAAATTTTGCTCAATGTCAGGATTGGACAAACCAAACCAGTCTTTTAATAAGGTACTGTAAACATCGCGGTAATCGATTTCTTGATCGAGCCCATTGGCGTTTGTGATAAAATCATCGATGATTGGATTGTTACCAATCACCTGTTCGTTCACACATGAACCAAACAAGAACATACAGGCGGCATCGCCATGATCGGTTCCTCTTGATCCATTTTGTGCAATTTGTCGCCCGAACTCTGAAAATGTCATTCCCATCACGCGCTCGTTCAAGTTAAGCAAGTGCAAGTCCTCCTGAAATGCTGAAACAGCCGTTGAGATCTTCTCCCACAAGTTGGCATGATTTCCTTCGATGACATCAGTAGCATCAACTTGGTTGCTGTGCGTATCGAAGCCTCCAACCTCCACAACATAAATTTTGGATTGCAGTCCACCAGAAATGAGTTTTGCCACATTCTGCATGGCCAAGGATACATTGTCGGTGCCGTAATTGGTCGACAATGAATTCCCCAGATTTACAGCATCGCTGATTCTTCCATTGTACTCATTGGTTTGTTCTCCTAAAAATTGCAGGTATTCCAAATGGTCTGCGGCATAGGAGTTCGGCGTACCTGGAGTTGTTCCTCCAGAAATATTCGAAGTATCGTACGGATTGAGCACAGGATGGGCAAAATTGCCTTCATGGCCCTCGCAGGTACCCGATGGTGTAGTACTAAATGTAATCGCAAAAGGATCCGTTTCGTTGGCATTCGGGTAGTCCATTGGGAATCCCGGATACTCCACATCCAATACACGTCCCAACCATCCTGTTTCACTTTCAGGATGCGTTTGATCGCCAATTCCGGACAACCAAACTTCCGTAGCCCTAAAGTGTGACCGTCCCGCTTCAGCGCCAACATTTTGAATGATTGATAATTCGCCGTTGTTGAAGAGTTGTTGCATTCCCGTCATTTTTGGATGCAAGGCAAGATTGTATCCTGCAAGTGGCAGTAAATCACTCTGTGGGATTAGGATGTCCGGGCGCTGAATGAGTAAGTTCTCATACTGATCCACAGGAATCACCGTATTTAATCCATCATTTCCACCATTCAAACGAATGATGACCAGAACTCTGTCGTGGTCCATCGACATCGCTTGCTGAAAAACAGGCGCCTTAAATGTTCGTGAAAATGAGAATTTACTCAGGCCAACGGCACACATCGACAAACTTCCTTTTATTAAAAAATTTCTTCTATTCATATCAAAGAGTTTGAAAGATGTACAGCTTGAAAATAGCGGCAATCGTGTTCGTAATTTGGTTGTTAATATCGACACCATAAGTCACAGGGTCCAACAAATAATCGTTGTAAAGTACCGTCCACTCAAAGATGGGAAGACCATCAGTAAGAATGTCTAAAAGCATCGTTCGATCACTTTGACTGACATCAATGGAAAGGAAAATTTCAAACAAATCATCCAAGACAGCATTGGCGTCATAGGGATTTGTGAGGGTATTCAGCAAGGAAACACCGTCGATTTCAAAAACATTCCCATCTGCGTTGTATCCGTTTCCTAAAATTTTAGCATCGATCATCGCGTACCTTTTTTGAAGGTAGACCGCACTCAACCAGTATCTCGAGAATGCTGGTGCTTGGTAATATGCTGGCCATCCAGCAACACTTGGTGGTTCCAATATATTCATCCCAAACTGTCGGGCATCGTAATGAATTTTGTACAAAATTTTGTAGTCGCTGACTTGATTGAAATTCACTTGTGCTTCGATGGAATTGTAAATAGAGAACAAGAAATCCATCGGACTTTTCAGTAGGCATCCACGCAGTGCAACATCATAAAAATGCTGGCTCTTTAGCAGTTGCAACATCACCGGACGAATCTCAAAGTTGTTCGAAACAAGTGTGTTTGCCATTTCACTAATGACCTGGTTCTGAACGGTCGGAGTGATGTCATTGCTTACGAAAAAATGATAAATGCTCTCACAGATGAATGAGGCAAAATCTGGTTGTGCAAAGATCGTATCGATATAGTCTTCATACTCTGTAATACCATTGGGCATGATTGTCGCCCCACCAAAATGGTACGAAAGTGTTTTTGGCGTATTGTCGTGTTTCACAGGATCGAATACCGAATATGGATCGGCAATTGTTTCACTACGAATACCCACATTTGAATAACCAGTTAGGATGCGCGCTCCTTCGGTAACATCCTGCTCGGTGTAGCGCGAGTAATCACCTGTGGCAATTTCTATTCCTTTCCCAATGGAGTAGAGCTCCAAAAGTTCACGGGAGTAATTTTCATTGGGGTCGTTGCTGACATTGTCCTCGCCATTCAAGAATTGCAACATCGCCGGTTGGATGGTCATTTCCTTTACGAGGGTTTTGAAATTCCCAAGTGTATGGCTTCGGATCAACTCAAAATAGTCGTAGAATGTACGAGCATCACTTGGCTGACTTACAGCAAAGTGGTTGTGCCAGAATACATCCATCTTTTGAGCAATTGTGGAGGTTTCCTCCATCATTTTCTTCATTTTCCATGCAGCCAATGACCGCAATCGGGTGTTGTTTACTCCACCTTTATTTGTGGGTGGATAGGTCGCGCTCACCCACGACGTTCCAATAGCCGCGTTTGAATCTACGTCTTGATAGACCAGCGGGAAATCTGTCCATGGTGTGGCAACCAACAGTTGTTCAACTGTTGAATCCATTCCTATGGCAATAGAATTTAGTATTTGAGGCCGTGTTGGACCAAACAACGTTCTGCGCAGTAAGTGACCCGCTTCTTCACCCGTCCAAGGACCAGAATAAGGACTCATGCTGTAATTGCTTGGAGGAGTCTGGCTGTATGAAAGTGTGGCAATTGCGAGGAGAATTACCGATAAAATCGATCGCATAGTTCAAATGTTAGATCAGAAAGATAGGAAATAAATTTAAATTCCTCATAGTGAGCCTCTTTTGAGACGCATTGCCAGCTTATTTCGAATTCCTAAGAGTCCGTATTTTATTCAGTGATTCCCTCCAAATCGAGAAGAAATGCGTATTCCAATGCCACTTCTTTAAAACGTTCAAAACGTCCAGAGGCCCCGCCATGACCAACATCCATATTGCAATCCATGAGCAATAGATTGTCGTCTGTTTTGAAGTCTCTTAATTTTGCGATCCACTTTGCCGGCTCCCAATATTGAACCTGACTGTCCCAATAGCCTGTTGTAATAAGTACATTCGGGTATTTTTTCGCTGCGACATTGTCATAGGGAGAGTACGATTTTATGTAGTCATAATATGCTTTGTCTTTTGGATTTCCCCACTCATCAAATTCTCCGGTGGTCAGTGGAATGCTTTCATCGAGCATTGTTGAAATGACATCCACAAATGGAACGCCTGCAATGACACCATGCCACAAATCGGGCTTCATGTTCATAATTGCCCCCATAAGTAAACCGCCTGCACTGCCGCCCTGTGCGTACAAGTGTCCCTTTGAGGTGTAATTTTTATCGATGAGGGATTGTCCACAGTCGATGAAATCATAGAATGTATTTTTCTTTTTGAGCAGCTTCCCATCCTCGTACCAATCGCGACCCATGGTCTGTCCGCCGCGGATGTGTGCTATTGCAAAAATGAATCCTCTGTCGAGTAAACTCAGCCGTAACGAACTAAAGTATGGATCTATAGTTGATCCGTAAGAACCATATCCATAAAGTAAGAGTGGAGCACTTCCATCCCGTTTTGTTCCTTTTCGATAAACAATGGAAACCGGAACTTTTGCCCCATCTCGTGCCGTCACAAAAATACGTTCCGACAGATAGTTTTTTGGCTTGAAGGAGGGGTCCATCACTTCTGAACGCTTCAACAATTCTTTTTCTCTGGTATTCATGTTGTAGTCGTACACAGAATTCGGAGTGGTCAACGAAGTGTATCCGAAGCGCAAAATTTCAGTATCAAATTCAGGGTTTGTTGAGGTGTACGCCGTATATGCTGGATCGTCAAATTGAATAAAGTGTTCTGATTGATCGCCCCATTTAATGATGCGAAGATTATTCAATCCGTTTTCACGCTCACTTACCACCATGTGGTTTTTGAAAATATCTATACCTTCCAACAAAACGTCTGATCGGTGGGGGATGACTTCCTTCCAATTTGATTTTGCTGTGTTTGTAACGTCCGTCTTCATCAACTTGAAGTTCTTGGCATTTTCGTTGGATGTGATGTAAAAATCAGTGCCAAAATGAGAAACAGCGTATTCGTGGTTTTTTTCACGTGGAAGAATCACTTTCCAGGTTCCATTTGGCGTGTCTGCATCCAAAAATCGGTATTCCGTTGATAGTGTTTGCCACGAACCGATCATCAAGTATTTCTCAGATTTTGTCTTGTAAATGCCGCAGCCGAAAGTCGCGTCTTTTTCTTCAAAAACCAAAACATCTTCGGATTGGTCGGTACCCAGCACATGCTTGTAAATTTGATAGCTGCGCAAGGTAACAGGATCTTTTTTCGTATAGAAAAGCGTTTTGTTGTCGTTGGCCCAAGTGGCACCACCGGTTGTGTTTTTGATTTCGTCCTTCAGCAGTTCACCCGTTGCCAAATCTTTGATGTAGAGTGTATATTCGCGTCGAGAAACAAGATCGACGCTGTATGCCATTAGCGAGTTGTTCGTACTTATACTGTAGGTTCCAATTGAAAAATAGGATTTCCCATCTCCCATCTCTGGACCATTGAGTAAGATTTCCTCTTGTGCTTTAGAGGTGTTTTTTTTCCGGCAGTAAAGCGGATAGTCTTCACCTTTTTCGAAACGCGAGTAATAGGTATATCCACGTTTTTTATAAGGCACAGATTCATCGTCTTGCTTGATCCGACCCGTGATCTCATCAAACAGGTTTTGCTGAAGCGCTTCGGTATGTTTCAGCATTTTTTTTAAGTAGTCGTTCTCTGCATTCAAATAGTCCAGAACATCTTGCGTTTGGCCGTCTGGCTTTTCCGCTTCTTTTTGTTCATCAGTCAAACGCATCCAAAAATAATTGTCCGTTCGAGTGTCTCCATGAACGGTCATTTTTTTTGGTATTTTTTTCGCATCAGGAGGTGTAATCATATTTGGATTTGATGTAGTACAATTTGTGAGTAGAGCCGCAGCCAAAAGGGTTAAAATAGGATGTTTTATGGTCATGGTACTCTCGTTTTTATTTGGAGCGTTAAGTTAAATAATTTATTGTTTAGTTGTTTAGAAAAAAGTAGTTTCTATTAGCGTTGTTGTATGTGTCCTTTTTTTGTCTTTGGAATGTCAAATATCCAAGAGTAATGCCCTATGTAATGTGCGTTGAAGAAGCCCATTTTTGAGTAGAGTTGTTCAGGTATGTACACACGGTTTCTATTGGGCAATCCATTGATTTTTGACTGAGGAGCAATCCCGTCGAGTAAACAGGGGGCATTTAGTCGGTGTGCTTGAAAATTACTTCCGTAGTGCCACACCTCTTTCCATTCGGAGAAATTGATGGTTCCAGTAGCTGCATTTTCTGGTGCAATAATGTACAATCCGCCAAAGTGAATCTTACCACGGAGTTCTTCCAAAATACCAAGTGCATAAGCAAACCCCATACTGTGCGCTACAACAAATAGCGTGTCATTGAACGATTTGTTTGGTATTTCATTGAATATTTGTGTCAAATTTCGTCCTGCGATACGGCCATTGTTTTTACGTTCGCCAAACCCCTTTTTGTTTGGCTCCAAGTGGTGCAAATCAACAGTGTTGATTTCACGACGAAGCCCAAAGAGTGACCATTTTTTCTCACTTTTTTTGCAGGTGTGCTGCTTCGGTTTTGCACAACGCTTCGGATATACACGCGATAATTGTGTAAAGTCAATTAAACTTTCGTGGTTGGATGTTGCAACAGAATGGTGCCCATCCGCATAAAACGATTCGCTTGGGTTTAGACGTTTCTCAAAAAGCAGATTGATTGCATTTGACGACTCCCAATAATTGTAGCGGTCGAACGAGTAGATCAAGTTTTTACTGTCCTCAAATTCCAATCCATTTTCAAGGATGTCGTTAAAGTTTTCTTCAAATGTTGACCCGAGTGCCGTGGGACGGTACCCATTTACAAAAAGTAATAGCCGTTTTGACGGATCCTTTAGCATAAGTTTGTCGGTGATTTCATTGCCCAAGTGATTGTACACTTCTTGTTTTTCAATGCCTCCATCTTTTCTTTTGTGGGTGACTACAAAATAATGACTTGAGGCGTATTTTTTGAAGTTCATTGTTGCCACATGCAAGGTGTCTGAATCTCCAGTCAGCCTACATTTTTGTTTCCCTTGATTGTTGGTGTCAAGGGTGAGATACAAGACACGTTTTTTCCGATTGATTGACCATTCATTGCCTCGTTTAATCAAAATCTCAGAGCCCATATTGGCTTCTTGTTTGCGGCGCTTGTTTACGTTGTTACGAATTTCAATACTTGTATCATGAAGGGTCATTCCGTTCAGATAATCCAAGGTGCCTTCTTTGACTTCAAACAAATAATAACCCTCATTGACCAAAAGAAAAATACCGTAATACCCAAACAGGAAAGTACAGAAGAACACAGTTCGAATGGTCCAACGTGTCACTTTGTAGCGGGTGAAGAAATTTGTTTTACGCCGCCAGCGTCTGTAGAGGAATACGATCAATGAACCAAGAACGAGTATGCCCAACAAATGAAGGGCGCAAATTTCGTATGCGAAGAGGGTGAACAACGGTACAAATAAAAAGTTATCGATGTCGAGGTGAAGCGAATAGGTATTGCGCTTAAAAGGGCGTTTAATCGAGTTTTTAACAGTGGTTCCCCTCATTATAATCGCTCCGTTGTGGTCTTCTTCCCACAAATAATAGGCGATGATTCCATTGTTGGTTCGCACATCTTCGTAATCGTCATAATAAGAAATCACCCCGGCACGCGAACGGAGGTGTTTCCATTGTTTGTGTGTCAGGTGTCTGCCATTTAAATCCATCAAATTGGGAGTGCTTCCTGGTTTTGGGCCGTTCTTTTTCCAGCTTTCATCAAGTCCTCCCATTGCCACTGCAAGTTCACGTGCCACAGTGCGAAATAATGTTGGTGATGTATACTTCACGAATGAAATGGCTTTGTTTCTTACGGTATAAGATGTGATGCTATCGTTCATGAATCCGTTGATAAGAAAAACAAAATAGGGTCTGTTTTTCATTGGGTGCGCCTCAAAATAGTCCTCGCGAAGTTCAATCATTTGATTGGTGAATCGATCCCGGTTTGGGCTCGGATTTGAGAGCAGTTCTTCATTGAATTCTTTTGGCGTGAACGGAGGTTGAATGCGCAATGAAAGTGAGATCGCAGCTTGTCCATAGATGCGATTCAAATAAGTACTTAAACTGTCTGCATCGATACTTACATCGAAGAGTGGAACAACAACAACTTCGATTGGATCAACTGGATATACAGCAACGTGTAGTTTTCCAACTAAGGTTTCGTTTTTGAATACACGCATCCAATAGCTCGTATCCATTGCAGGAAGGGATAACGAGAAGGTATCTTTATTTATTTGCTGATAAAAGAGCTGATGACTCGAATCTTGGATGATAAAATCCAGGGAATCGATGGTATAGGGGGAAATGAATTGCACCGAGTCTCTCGTTCCTTTTGCAACCGATTTGTGTGCAACAAAATAGGGTGTTGAGTCTTCAAGTACCTCGTATTCGTTTTTCCATTCTGCTGCTGCAAATGCATCAAATCCAACGCTCCCATTCGAAATAAACCGAATTTTTTCAGTTGAAGTTTGTCCATAACTCAATTTGATCGTCAATAAGATGAAAATCGAAAGAAGTGGTTTTATGTAACGAAACAACATTAAATTGGTGCGAATATGTGTGCAAGATAGGAACGATTTATCGATTGAATAAATTATTCCTTCAGTTGCACTCGCAATTCGATTCAATTTTAATTCTCTTTTTCCTCTTCTTGCTGAATGGAAAAGCGCACACCGAAGTACACATTAGGACCAAAAACAGGAGCCCATATGCGCGTCGCATTGAATGTTTCGCTAAACGGGTTTTCTGCATCGATGATCGGGTTGGTCTGTCGGTAATTGAGGAGGTTTTCCCCTCCGAGGTAAAACTCCCATGCTTTTTTTACATGTGTGATTTGGGCACTCAACAAGGGGTAGACGGCACTCGAATTGTTCACTGTCACGCTTCCATCTGGGAGTTCAACTTGAGGCAGTCGCGCTGTTCCAAATACCGAACAAGTCAGGTCAAATTCCCACCGTTTGCTGCGTGATTTGTACCCAAGATTGAAAAATCCGCGGTGTTTTGGAACCATCACTTGTTGTTGTAATTTACCGCCATAAGTGGCACGGACATCAAGGTATTTGTAGGCAAAACGCAAGTCAATCGTCTTCCAAGGTGTAATCATTGTTTCCACTTGCAAACTGTTCGAGAATGATTTTCCGTCAAGGTTGCCAAATACAATTTGGGAAGGATTCACATCACGATCGACAAGCATTTGGTTTTCAAACTGGGTATGATAGAAATCCACAACTGCTGTTGCTTTTCGTTTGAACAATTTGAATTCTTGTGCGATACTTCCGCCCATGTTCCATGAAATCTCAGGTGTCAATGAATCGGGGGCAACCCAAGCCTGAGATGTGGCGAGCAAAGAGATGTTGTCAATCATATAATTCGGAACACGCCATCCTTTGCCGGATGTAAATCGCAGGTCTGTATATTCTGTGAGTTTGAATTTGGCATGAACACGCGGGGCGCCTTGAAACCCATATATATTGTGGTAATCGGCACGCGCTCCAAGCACCAGTGACAAACGGGATGTCGTGAGCGTATATTCTCCAAAGGCACCCGGTACAATTTCGATACGGTCGGAACGCAATGAGTCCATGCGTTGCGTGATGTCGGAGTATACGCCATTGAGACCAAGTTTGTACTTGTGGTCTGTTGTTTTTATGATTCCGTCATAGATAGCATTGATGTATCCGCGTCGCTCCGTTCCATTAAAAACACGTGGTCCAAAATGGGTGTCGACGGTCTGGTATTTTGCATTGTACACAATTCCAATTGAATGTCCAGGTTTTTTAAAGAAAAACCCTGTTTTACCAAAGGCATCAATGTGTCTTGAGTCAATGGTGACGTTGTAGAAGTCGTTTCCAGCAGTACGAAGTGCATTGACTTGTCCACCAATTTTATTGTCCCAATAGGCATTCACTCCAAATTGGGCCTCCATTTTTTCACCCTCATAATTGTAGCGGTTGAGTACAGCGAAGTTCGTGCCGTTTGGCATGTCTCTAAAGCCGTCGTTGTTGTAGTCCATCTCAATTGGGTGCGCAGCTGCATGAGCGAACCATCCGGAGGACCATTTTTCCCCCATGCGGAATCCAGAGTTAAAATTCAACTCAGTGCGTCCCATTGCGTTGGTATAGACATTGAGGTAAAGTGCCTCCATTTCTTCGGGTTTTTTGAGCTCGAGGTTGACAAGTCCTGCCATCGATTCATAACCATTCACTACGTTTCCTGTTCCTTTGGTGATTTGAATGGATTCGATCCATGTTCCAGGGATGGAGAGCAATCCAAATGAGGTTTCGAGCCCACGTAGGTAGGGAATATTTTCCATTTGGATCTGTGTGTAAACACCATCCAAGCCCATCATCTGAATTTTTTTAGCGCCCGAAACGGCATCTGTAATGTTCACATCTACCGAGGCATTTGTTTCAAATGATTCGGACAAATTACAGCATGCGGCTTTGCGCAATTCTCCCGCAGAGAGTGTCTCTGTGGCGAGTGTTTTTAATCTTGAAATTGAGGTCGATCCTTTCTTGTATTCGACAACAATTTCGGGGAGAATCAAATCGGAATACAAGGTCACGACAAAGGATTTGTACCGGTCTGCTTTTGTGACAACAATTGTGTCCGGATAATACCCCATCGCAGAAAAAATGAGGGTGTCTGGCAGTGCTTTTGGCAATACCAACTCGAAGTTTCCTTCTTCATCTGTGATGTCACCGATTTTACCTTTTAGAAGGCGTGCTTTTGCCCCGTAAAGTTTTGTTTTTTTTGTTTTTTCACCTTTTGAGCCATAGATGACTCCTTTTACTTGTGCTGTTGCGCTCAGGGAAATAAGTAAGAGCGCTGTTAAAATTATGTGCTTCATTGGATTGATTTTGATTAATTACTCTTTCGAATAGTCAATCAGGAATCAAATGAGCCAATGCTGTTTTTTTAGGAGTCGTTCCCGTCCTGCTATGGGAGGAGGGGAGTTGGTGTGGTACTCAACAACATCTCGATTCAGCTCGCTATCGAGGGATCCAATGAATCGTTCTTCAGTGAATTGGATGTGGAGTACGGGATGGATGGCATATTTACTGAAGAAGTCAAGTTTGACTTTTATGTGTTGGAACTCATCTTCACAGCAGCCTTTTTTTTCTGTAGTGTTGGTGCAACAGTTTTTTTCTTTTTCGGCAGTTTCAGTTTCATGAGCGCAACATGTTCTACCGTGTTGCACGGTTTTGGTATGATCGTCACACGGAGTGGTCGTTGTAGCGAAAAAAGACAAAGAGACTTGATCGTCATTACAAAAGCACGAGAGTGCCACAACACCAATACTTCCTATCATGAGGAGCATAGCTGAAGATGCGAGCACAAAAGACTTCATTTGTTTCATAACTTTTCAAAAATAAAACATTCTTACAAAAGAATAAAGCACATTTCTTTCTTATTCTTGGATTGTTTACATTAATTTTACGACAAAATTGAGACTATGAAAGTTCCCGTAACGGTATATGCAGAGATGACACCAAATCCTGCGACGATGAAATTCGTTACCAACAAGCATTTGTTGGGTACTGGGGATTCTGCAGAGTTCAATTCAATGGCTGAAGCAAAAGGGTTTTCTCCATTGGCAGAAGAATTGTTCAACTTGCCATTTGTAAGGGGTGTCTTTATTGCGTCAAATTTCGTGACAATTACGAAAACGGACAACCTGTCTTGGGATTTCATCACGATGGAATTGAGAGAGTTTGTAAAAAATTGGATCGGTGACGGCAAAGATGTATTGATTGCCCTTCCTTCAAAAAATGCAACGAACCCTCAGAGCGATGCCCCGAAGAAAGAATATGCCCCGTCAGAGTATGATATCGCGATTCAAAACCTTTTGGATGAATACGTGCAACCTGCAGTAGCGAATGATGGTGGAGCAATCGACTTCAGAGGATTCGAAGACGGAACAGTGACTGTTGTTCTGAAGGGTTCATGTGCAGGGTGTCCGTCAAGCACAGCGACTTTAAAAGGTGGGATAGAAAATCTATTAAAACAGCACCTTCCGGAAGTGAAGGAAGTGATAGCTGAAAACGAATAAATATTGATATGAAACTTGGATTCCTTTTTTTTAGTTTGTTTTTGTTGACCGTTTCTACAGGTTGCGATAAGTCGAAGCACCGTATGAAGGTGATTAAGGATTGTACGGGTGTGTATTTACGAACGCAAAATGGAAGAGACTTTAACGTGTGTAATGCCTATTTATTGGATGATGTTGAAAGTGGTACAACTGTAAAAGTAACCTACGAAAATTTGAACCAATGTTACGGCTTTGCTCCACAAGCTGTGTGTTATATGCAACACGTTTTCGAGGGAAACATTGAAATCACAGAAATTTACTAGTACCATGCGAACATGGCATCAAGGTCTTTTTTCTTGATCCATTTCCCCATATTTTTAAGGAGTATTTCCTTCAGTTCTTCTTTGGTATACGTTTCGTCCATGTACTCAGTGAAATCTGTTGTTTCTGCCGTAACTTCCATCTCTTTGACTTCTGTTGCATAATAAACGACACCACCATCCTCAGTTGCCAAACCAAGTATTGCTCCCGGCAAACCGCTAAATCCTTCCGGACCGACTGATGGCACAATATCCGGGCAAAACCATGCATAAATTCGCGTGCTGTCATTCATTTCCCAAATAGATTTGTAACACATATAACCGGCAAATTTTCGTTTGCTTTCTGTAACTTTCCATAAACGAATACTCATGGAGTCTTGAAGATACATGGGCTGCCCCCATGAATTTAAGATGACCATAAATCCATTGTTGTCCAAGTCTTGATATACTGTGTTTCGTTGGGTGAAATACTTCATCATTCCAATGTCTTCTTCGTCTTCATTTTCAATGTGTTTGAATACTGAAGAGGTTTCGTTGAACTTCAATTCAAAATTTTCTTTGCGAATTTTGTTGTCGTCATTTAGAAATCGACTCACACGCGGGTTGTCTCCGACTGTCTTTTTTAGATTCGTTCGTCGTTCAAACGTAATTGATCCTTGTGTCAATTGTGCGATCGATACTGTTGAAAGCAATACGAATGCAAGAGATCCTGCTATTTTCTTAAAACATTCCATTAAAATCTTCTTCTTTAGTTTTTCTATTGTTAAAGCGCAATGTCATCTTCAAAAGGAAGTAACGGGAGATGATTGTTGTTCGGTAATCGGTAACAATGTTTCCATTGATTACTCTTCGCGCATTGATGTTTTGATTGAGTATGTCGTTTCCTTTCAGCGCCAATTCTAAGTTCTGTGTTTTTAAGAACTTCTTTGAAATCTCAGCATTCAAGATAAAGAATTCGGTATCATAGAATCCATCGCCTTGTTGCGAATTGATGGTATATGTTCCATCAGCTCCAATGGTAAACCCACCCTTGAGACGCCAGTTGAATCCTGCGCTGTAGCGTTGAATTGAATATGGAGTTGAAACATTACTGAGTGAGCTTTCTGCATTGTTGTAAGAATAACTTGCACTTGTTTCAATCTCTAATGAGTCGTTCAATAAATTGAATTTGAGCTCTAGTTCAGGCGTTACTGCATAGTTATTGGTTGTGTTCTCTTGTCCGATGATGATATTTGTAAATCGGAAGTACGATGCATTCAATCCGGGTTGTATTACAATTTTTCTATTCAAAATTGGAAGTCCGGCCCCACTGAAGAATACGGCGTTAAAGTTTCCATCCACGTTGACAGTTTTTGAAACCGTTCTTCCGTATTGGTCGTATGAGGTGGCGTTTGAGAATGCGTTATTGGTGTACGAGAAATTGGCGCCAGACCAGACGTACCGTCCAGAGAGGGCCTTCCATGTATTGAACATCGTATTAAATGAGTGCACGTAGTTTGGTACCAAATCTGGATTCCCTTCCTGAATTCGGTTTGGATTGGAGTTGTCCGGAACTGGTTGCAAGTCATTAATGGACGGTTGTTGCGAATAAGCACGGTATGAAATTCGAAAGCGCTTACTCATTGATGGACGGTAGCGGTATTCTATGACAGGCAAGAAATTCGTGAAGTTTTGCGAGATGGTCGTGTCCAAGGTTTGATTTTGGTTTTCGATGGCGATGTTTCTTACTCGGGCATCAAAGGAGAACGCATGTTTTTTCGGTTCCCAGCTAAATTTTATGCCGGCTCTGTGTTGTTGACGTATGTTGTCAAATACGTTGGAGAAATTTGTGTTTGGACTGTCGTAAACTCCTGTAGTTGTGTTTCGGTCAAAGGTCTGTTTGTCTTGGTTGCTGTACCCGTATTCATAGAGGTACTTGAATTCCAAGTTTATTTTTTTTGCGATCGGCTCCACGAAAGTAAATGACCCATAGTGACTCGTCGATGCATTGTTATTGATTTTGTTTTGGCGGATGGTGTCTCCGATTGGAAGTGCGAGGTAGGACGTGTACGAATTCAAATAGCCATCAGATTCATTATCAAAGACATTCAAATCATAGCGGATTTCCAATTCACGCTTTTTCTTTTTGAATTTTCTATTGATCCGCGCAAAACCGTTCACGTTGTATCCTTGAGAACTCGTTGTATCGTGCACATCTGTTGCCAATGTTTGTTCACCGGATCGGTCAAAGAAGTCCGAAATATCTGAATTGTCTCTGATGCCTTTGTCGATTGAAATAGCAGGTTTCACCTGAAAGGTCGTCATTGAGTCCAGTTGAGTTTCAAAGTTCAAGTTGAATCGGTGCGATTCGTTCATTGAGTAATTGCGTGTTGAATCGTCTGTCATGTAGGTTGAGTCATCCAGGTAATAGTTGGACACACTTGCAGATGTTGCTTCGAGACGGTCGTTGTAGTAGGAATAATTGAAGCCCACTTTTGTTTGTTTCCGTTCTCCAAACTTGTCAGAATAGTAAACGCCTGCTTTAAGTGTTTGTGGAATTCCACTAGTGTTGTTTTGTGCACCTTGCTCCCAACGACTTCCTCCTGAGTTTTCGTTATCCAAGCCGAATTTATTCATGTCACCCCAACCGAAATTCGATCTTGGCGTGTTTGACCCCAATGCAAAAACTGATATTTTTTGTGCACCATCAAATTTGTTCAAAAGCAACTCTGCTTCATAAAAAGAGTTTGCACCTAGAACGCCTTCGGTTGGTGTAAGGGCAAAATCGCTTGCGCCAGAAATTCGGCCGAAATAGCCTTTTTTCGCATCGTCTTTGAGTTTGAGATCGAGCACTTTAATTTTTTCATCGTCTCCGCCAATGCCTTCGTCGTTTTCTTTTTCGTATACCTCTACCGTTCGTACTCCGTCGGCGCCGAGGTTTTTTGTTGCGATGGTAGGATCTGAACCAAAGAACTCATCCCCATCAACGAGTACTTTTGCAATGTTCTCTCCTTGAGATGTAATCTTACCGTCTTTATCCACACTGATTCCAGGCAATTTTTTAAGTAAATCTTCAACAACTGCCCCCTCAGCCACAGCGAAGGAATCGGCAACATACACCAAAGTATCACCTCGATAGTGGATTGGATCTTTGTAGGCATATATGGTTACCTCTTCCAATTCTTGCGATTTGGAGGGCATTTTTACGGCATTTATGGTAATTTCCTTGTTGGATGCGCTACCGAAAATATAATAGGTTTTTTGATCAAAATCTGGGTGGTCTAGCACCAATGAGAAGGTATCGATTGGCACGGTCGTCATCTCGAAGGCTCCTGATTGATCAGTTCGCGTAAAGCCAAGGAGCAGCGAATCTTTGATTCGCACAGCCATTACCATTGTATTTTTAAGAGGTAGTGTTCCTGTGGTGTCGTACACGTTCCCTTTGATGTCCATATTTTGGCTATAAGAGGCAGAGCTCGAACTGACAGCAAGTGCTATCAAAATCAGTTGAATAAGCTTCATTGTTGGTTAATTTTCAGGTACAAATATAGCGAGAGTAGTCCTACGTTTGCCAAATTATTTGTTAAAGGACTTTAATTCGGTAGAAATTATCTCGTATTCCAACCACTATTAGCAGACGATTCTACTTGTTTTTTGCGTATTATCTGTTCACCTGACGCACTCCAAGTAACATCTGATAAGTGCCTGTGGTTGTGCGAACTTTTTCGAAGTCAACTTCGATCGGCACGCCGCGCATGATGCCTTCCTTGCTCATTAGTTTATTGATGAGTGGCGTGTAGGATTTTACAAGTAGTGCTGATATGTAACCCTCTGGTTTGTTTTCTCCAACTAGGAGATAGCTTGCAGTTCCATCGGTTGCGAATCCTTTGAAGTTGGTTTCGAATTCTTCTTCTTGATTTAGTGCACGAAAGGCTTGTGCATCGCTACAATCAAAGAGTTCACTCAAACCGAAGGGTTCATATTCAAGTTCATTCTCATAGGGAGCAATGCGTTGTTTGGTTGCGACGGGTTGTTCATTTTTTGAGTAATATGAGATACGTTCAACGAATTTTGCACTTTCTCCCGTCCCTGTTTCAAAATATTCTTTTGTGGCGTATTTGATCCCATTTTGGTAATAAAACAGCTTGGTTTGAATGCTTCCGGAGGACGTTGTGGTATAGAACTGCGTCATTTTCACCACCCTTCCGCTATCATTCACAACAAATTCAACTTCAAAAGAGCTGCCGTCAGGGCGAGAATAATAGAGGCTATTGCCAATGGCGAGGGAGTCGTTTTCATCAATGGTTGTGATGTAGGCTTCTGCTTCTTCTCCTTGTTCAAGGTCTATTGCCGTGGCGGCTTCTTTCAATTTTTCATTTTGTGTAGTTTCAGTAGAGTCGCAACTCATTAAAAATGAGATTATAGCGATGAATACGATACAGGCTGTAATATTTTTCATGGACAGAATTTGTACTTGTAATGCGTTTTTCAGGTAAAAGTAACAACAAAATTGTGTAGAATTTACTTGCTGAAAGAAAAAGAAGCGTTATATTTGACCCGCTGATTTAGATACCCAAACAAATCAGAATACATCGCGGGGTGGAGCAGTTGGTAGCTCGTCGGGCTCATAACCCGAAGGTCGTCAGTTCGAGTCTGGCCCCCGCTACTACTAACCCTTTCAGAAATGAGAGGGTTTTTTTATGCAGTTTACTCAAGTATACAAGTGGTATATGAGTTTTTACTACTGTGTTTATCTAATTCAAACAGTCACTAAATATAGTTTTGTCTGCCATGGTTAAAAACCAAATATACTCAAAACTTACAGTAAATTGATAATCAGTAAGTTACAAAAAAATAATCAACACTAAAAAAAACAATTGTGTCGATTATTAAAATAATCAAACAAAAAAAGAGGAAAACCTAAATGATCCTCCTCGGTCAGTTCAGCTATCTCAAGTCCTCATAGATAAGTAAGATTAACATTTATAGATGAGTGGCTGATAACTTTATGTAACTCTGGTTACATTAATCAATGTTTTTCTTCTTTTTTTTGTAAAAAAAACTATGCTCAAAAATTCATTTTTCCTCATTCTCGCGCTTACTGCGCAACCTGTCTTATCTCAAAATGTCAAACAGGAAGTTGTTAACTATCAATACATTCAATTGCCAATGTCTCCTGTTGACAAGTCGATTAGTAATTATCAATCAAAGATTACAGCAAGTTATATAGAAGAAAATAATAGGAAAACAGCAGAATACGAATCTGAAAAAGCACTAGCTCAAGAAGAATACGACCGAAAAATGGAAGCATATCCTGCAGCTGTAGCAGCAGCAGATGCTGCATTTGCCAACGAAATGAAAGCTTACAATGAGAAGTCACTGGCTGAAAAAGTTGTAGAGAAACAACTTCTCAATGAGAATACTAAACCAGTCAAAAGAGTTCCTCCGAGACCATATTTGAGAACAGTAGCAAAACCAAAACTCCAGAAAATCTATGATTTTGAGGCTTTAGCAGGCACCTATCTTAATATTGATGGTTTTGAAAATTCAACAGGAAATGCAATTAATGTTGATGTCACCATTAACGGTTTCGAGTATACGAAACCGGTAAGAAAGTCAGAGAAGAAAAAGTACATATCTAATGGAACAACTTCCTATAAAACTTATTATTGGAATGAAATGACCTACCGTCATACAATGTCTGTTAGAGTTACTGATCCTAGTGGAAATCAATTGATGTTTGTCACGCCATCTGAATTGAACAATTACACCACTTATAAAACTAAGTCATCTGAGAAAACAGTTGCAATCAATGAAGAGCAGTTGGTCAGTGATCTCGAGCAAAAAATTCTACAATCTAATCTTGAGTTCATCCAAAATTTAGTGAATGATGAAGTGGGTTATAAAAGAACTGACAGAAAGGGTTCATCATTTTACGTAAAAGAGAAAAAAGGAGAATATACGGACATTTTGGTTGCATACAATGAATCAACCTCGGGTCTCAAGATGCTTGTCGACAATGAAGAGGCGGCCAAATCAGAAATTTCTGGGGCTTTGGTTGCTTACGAAAATGCGTTACTTGAGGCTGAGCCAAATAACAAAAAAGCGAGAATAGGGAAGAAAGTTACCCTACCACTGTATTTCTCTATGATTGAATGTTACTGGGCAATTGGAAATATGGATAGAGTGGATGAGTTGATGAATGAGTTGAATACGATGCCACTCGTTAGGAGAGACAAAACTAAAAAAGAAGAATACCAAGCTTTAATCGCTGATACAAAAGCAAGATTGAAAGCCAACGGTCTATAAACTTCTCGTAAATGAAAAACACTTCATACCCTGAGTTAATAATGTTGATTCAGTAATAAATTAAAATATCTACTCAGATCAATGGCGAAAAATATCTTATTCCTAACCGTCTTAATGGTGACACTCCTTGGGAAAGTCGCAACAAGTCAAACAATATTTGGTTTAAAGAAAACAGTAAATGGGTCACCTACGATACCATTTGACGTAGTATCTATCGACCCAATGACAGGTGTTACCTCTGCTGTGCTCAGTACAAATTCTTTAATTGCCGTAGCCGCCGGAGCATCTACTTATGACCAACAAAATAGCAGATACATCTGCTGGGGTTATGATACTCAGAATAATCAAAAATTATATGTAATGGATCTTGATAGTCTCTTGACCGTGAGTACAAACTTTAATTCGATTCAGCCTATTGAGATGGAGTATGATTTACAAACACAAAAAGCATACGGATTATGGTGGGATGGAACCGCGGAGTATTTTGGAGAGATAGATTTATTAACTGGAGGTTTAACAGCTATATCGATATTGCCTGGAGTCGAGGCAGTCGCCATAGGCAATTCAACCTTTGACTCTAATACAGGGACATATATTTTTATTGGAGTAAATGCAGGTAATTTTAAGCTTTACAGCGTTAATGCCTCAACAGGAAACATAATCAATTCACCGACAATCTGGCAAAACAATAATAAATTTTCTGCATTGGAATTTAACAACAGAGGTGGTGGACAGTTGTATGCCTTGTATCAAGATGTAGATAGCAATAACTATAGCGTAAATTTCCAATCTTATTATACAGATTTACGTCTTGTAGAAATCGATTTAGTAACAGGAATTTCAACTCTAGTTGACCCACAAAGTACTGTTATTGGTGGCTATCTGCCAGGTTATGCCGTTGGTGGATTATGCTTTGATCAGCAAAGCCAAACATATATTGTCCGTGTACAAAACGAATTAAGTACTTACTTAAAACTGGTGGATGTTTCAACAGCAAATATTGTTGCGTCAACCGCAATTAACAGCAACGATTATTTTTATGAATTACAAGTTGATAATTCCATATTCGCAAATAGCTTTTATGATTTAAATGTATCAGTTGAAAATATAGAACCTGGAATAAACGACCCTAACTCATCCAAACAGCTAATAAATATTGTTGATGTACTTGGTAGAGAAACACCTTTTAAACCCAACACTCCTCTTCTTTACATTTATGATGATGGAACGGTTGAGAGGAAAATGACAATCAAACCCTAGGCATATCCTCCTCCTTCAGTTCAGCGATCTCTAGTCCTCTTAAATAAATTAGGCTGCTCAAGAATTTATGAAACAACTGTATTATTAAACTTGTATCGTAAGATTATCAGGTTGTGCCTAATAAAATTTCTAAATTCCAGAAGATTTCAAATTAACATCTGTTAACACCCATCACATTCCCAATGCAATTAATAGTGAACTAGAAAACTCTAAAATCCCTTCTATTTGGGGTATTGCGGCTGGAATAAGATTCTACTTTACCAACTAAGAGATTGAATTGGAATTATTATACAATAATAGAATTACATATTTATTGAAGCCTCTCAGGAAACTGAGGGGCTTTCTTTGGGCTGTTAACATCTTCCAGTCCATGGAATGCTCTGGCCCCCGCTACTAAAGACGACTCATCGGTATTTTTTATCGGTGCGTCTTTTTTTTGACCCTCGGTGTTCTATGTCAAATCTACATTGTGGGAAATTTATTTTCAAGAAAATTAAGTTCGATATTAAACAAAAAAGACCCTCATAACGGTTGGTATATGCACAGTGCGACCGATAGGGAGCATTATTGCATTTACATTGTATGTATACAGTTATCTTTTAATTAACTTGTATGTTGTCTGATTGGAATTGTTTAGAATGGTTAAATAGTATATCCCTGATTTTGCTTCAGGCATATTTATGGCTCCTAAACATTTTCCTTCACTAATATTTCGCCCAAAAATGTCATAAATAATGAAGTATTCATCACCAAGTAGATTCTCAACAATAATTTCATCTGAAAACGGATTCGGGTAAATTTTATATCTTTTTTCGTCAAGGTGCTCTTCAACGCTTGTAAATGTATTACAGGAACTAACATCAATTTCGCTGTATAAATTTGGGTCTTGGTTTGGGTCTTCGACCGTGTTAGCCATCATTGAAATTTTAACAATTTCATCACTTGTAGAAAAACAAAGTTGGTGAAAATTGTCGTTATCATTTATATCTGCTATCGAAATAGGTACATGGGGTATTAGAACTCCAGAACTGTTAGAATAGCCAATATAGTACTGAAATAAATCAGATTCTGCATCACCACTTACATACGGGGTAATGCCACCATTCCAAGCAACTTGAATCGTTTGTGTTCCTGAATTACATTCATTCAGATTGCCATCAATTCTTTGGGCAAAGAATAAACTTGGTCCATCAGCAAGCGGAATAATATTCGCGGTAGTGATTCCGTTGAGGTTTGTGATTTCTGAACAAGCAGACTCTCCGGAGAAAGTATCAGTTGTAAATAAATCCCCTACAACTCTAACTTCAACAGGTGGATTGGTAACAGCGGTGCCAAATTCACCTAAAAGAAGCACAGTTCGATTTTCTCCGTTTTCATTAGCTGGGGCTAAAACAGCACACATTGGGATGTGTATATTCCCAAGGCTATCTACAACTTCAAAATCAGATTCTGACAAGGTGGATACATCTATTGGAAACATAAAATTCACAGGCATTCCATCTAACTGGCTTCCTGGTGTACCACACAATAAACTTGGTAGTCCATTATCCAGTCCAAAAAAAGCCGAGACAAGAGTATCTTGTGATTTGGCATTTATAACAAAAGCTAAAATTGTTATTACTGAAAGTAAGATTTTTCTTCTCATATTTGTTGTCTTTCTTAATTGCGTACAACGGTTTATGTAAGCGGTCGTTTTAATGCTGCTAATAAATTGTTTTCAGCTCATTATTAAAATCTGTTCAGAACTTTAGACGCTCAGTAACTGACTTGGTTTAATTAAAAAAATCAAGTTGACATGAAAAATTTATACTATTTCAAGATATATTTTTTATAAAGCTAC
>Ga0213861_10000212_pt1 | contig 48402 bp, 79 predicted proteins | sample PICome_4_FD_160110 | JGI IMG/M metagenome (GOLD analysis project Ga0213861, IMG submission 160110) | Coastal seawater microbial communities near Pivers Island, North Carolina, United States - PICO131 | ecosystem: Environmental > Aquatic > Marine > Coastal | place: USA: North Carolina... | reverse complement strand
TAGTTTCTCTACATCTCTAACCTGTTGTCTTGCTTCTTCAAACTCTGTTGATAATTCAGTAAATGCTTTTTGCACATTAACTATATCGTTACGCAATGCATCATTTGCTTGTGCTTGTGTTTGAATGGCTGACTCCAGTTTTCCCTGATTTTCAGCATATGTTCTCAATGCTTTTTGGGTGTCCATATAATACCAATACGCCGCACCTGCGAATAATGCGAAAGCCGCGAACATGATAATATAAACTTTTAATTTTGCTAACATTATTTGTACCTATATGTTATACGACCTTTAGTAAGATCATAGTGGCTCATTTCAACATCTACCTCATCACCTAATAGTATATTAATATTATGCCTACGTATTTTACCACTTATTGTACATATTATTTCATTTCCAACTTCAAGTTGTACTTTGAATTGAGCATTGGGTAAAAGCTGAGTTACACTGCCTTTTAACTTGAGAGATTCTTCCTTGGCCATTAATACCTAGTTAAAAACTTCATTCTTTCAGATATTGCTTTTGCTTCTGGATTATGTTGTAATTGATAATCTCTTGCGTCTACTATAACGCTCTTTGCAAAGTTATCTCTATTAAAAGGTTGTGGGTTTTTGTTTTCATATGCCGCGAAATTAACATCTAAAAAGTCATTATCAACTTTTGTAATATCATTAACAATAGTTTCCAATACGTCATATGCATTACTATGTCTAGGAACTTCTACAAATACTGTATATTCACCATCTGCATTTGGTCCTGGCGAGACATCTACATCTAAAATATCATCTTGCAATGAACTTTCAATAAACTGACTTAGGTCTTTTGCTGGATCTTGGTCTTTAACACGAAATCCTGCAACAATAATTTTTTCATCTTTACCTAATTTTGACTTATACTGATCAATAGTAATGCTTGGTGAAACAAGTCCACGTAAATCATTTTCTTTTAAACTTTCAACAATCATTGCTTCTTCCTTTAATCCATTTTTACGGATAACATCTAGTAACCTTTTCTCTAAGTCCTGTATATGTTTTTTATTTTGGCCATGTCTTGCATCATCATCATCTTCATTTTTTTCAACATCAGCAAGTAACGCACTAAGTAAATTGTCTGCTTGTGGATATTTTGCTTTTAATTTTTTAATAGCATATTGTGTTTTAGGGTTAAAGCCTGCGATTGTGTCGTCAGTATCCAACTCGTTCTTTTTTTCTGAGAACGTAGGTATTGTTTGCACCCTTGTTTCTTTATTCAAATTCATCGCCACCCTCTATTTCTGTAGTTTGAGCTTTTTCTGTTTTATCCAAATCAATGTTATTATCATCTACTGCTAATCTATCAGCAGTAACAGTGTCCATGTATTGTTTTGGAATTTCCAAAGTAACTAGCCAAATAGGACGTTTTACCTTTTTAGCAGTATTCTGTCCTGGTCTCCTAGGATCTGCTACTTCTGCTCTATCTTCTGGGTCAACAAGTTTTGCCGCTGAAATTAAACTATCTTCTGCATAATAAACTTTACCACCTGATGCTATAATACGCTCTGCACCTGCAGGATCTGGCATCATTTTACGTGGATACATTAATGTAACTGTTACCCAGTATTTTTCAATACGTGGTCCATCTACAATTTCACCACTAAACCAGTTAGGGTATGCATATATGTTAAGGGCTTCCAAGTATTCATCAACCTGCATCAATACATCTAAAGCTGATTTACGACTTACGTTGGAATCCAACGATTTCATTATTTCTAATTGATCCATAATTTATTATTCCTCTGTAATATTATTTATCTAAAACGAGTTCTACTAGTTGTTAAATCAGGTTTTCTATGGTAAATACATATACGAGATAGCTAACTGGGCTTTAACATAAGATAGGAGAAGCAATGGCTAAAAGAGCTCGTAAAACAAAAAACCAACAACATCAGGGTGATGTCATACAATTAAACGCATTTAGATCTAGGGAAAAACATGTTACAATTATTCCTAAGAATCTTCGTCAGGAGGATTACATCGATCTACTTGACAACATATCCAAACACATAGTATTTGCAATGGGTCCTGCAGGAACCGGTAAAACCCTTCTGGGTGTACTGTCTGCAATCAGAGACCTACGCACTGGTAAATGTGAGAAGATTATTGTTACACGACCTGCTGTAAGTGTTGACGAACAACACGGATTCTTACCAGGAACACTTGTAGAAAAAATGGCTCCATGGACCAGACCTATATTTGACGTATTTGAGGAGTATTGGACTCCACAACAAATAGAAGGAATGGTTGCTGACGGTGTCATCGAAATTGCACCACTTGCTTATATGCGAGGTAGAACATTTAAAAATGCTTGGATTATTGCAGATGAAATGCAAAATGCAACACCTAACCAAATGAAAATGTTATTAACTCGTATTGGTGATAATTCTCGCATCGTAGTTACAGGTGACCTAAACCAACATGATAGGGGGTACGAGGATAATGGCCTTAAAGGATTTATCAAACTACTAAAAGTATCTAGTTCAAAAATGTTTGGACTTGTAGAGTTTGAAAAACAAGATGTCGAAAGACATCCTGCAGTTACAGAAGTATTACACATTTACGGAGACGACAACGTATAATTAAGATTTAAGAACGATATTAGAGATTTCTGCCCAGTTAGCTACTCTTGTAATTCTTGAATCCTCACAATCTTGGTTGTGTCCATGATTTATAAGAAGTGTATTTAATCCCATATCACTACCAAGTACACCATTCTCAGTTTTATCTTCAATCCAATATAGCCCGCTGTCTTTGTATTCAGCTAGGGCTTCATCTTTATCAGCACCTGTATCCAAACAAATAACATTTTTTGCAGTAAACACATCTTTACCAAAAATGTTTTGCAAGTTCTTAACCCTTGCTTTTTTAGCATATGCATCTAAACTTAAACTAGTAATACAAATAAATGTATAACCGTTATCAACAAGAGTAGCAACACCGCTTCGTGCATCTCTTAGAGCAGGTAAATGTCCCATCCATGCACTATTGTTAAATTCTTTAACTAGGTTTTTAGCAAACGTTTTTTCTAATCCATATGCTTTTGCTACATCATACTCATCTGCATCAACCTTGTTGTGTCCTTTTTGGGCCATCCAAGTTATAAAACCTGCTTCCCAATTAAGCATTACACCATCACAGTCTGTGAGTATTGTTTTTGTCGTTTTATTCATCATCTTCTTTCTTTATTAACTATACTTACACTATACAGTAAGATACCTTACTTGTCAACCTTTTTATTCACTTTATTCGAAAAAAAATCCCCCAATAATGGGGGATTTAATTGCTATTATACTGTGCAAACAGTTAGAAGCTTACTTTAACACCAATTGTTGTTTCAGAACGCTTCCAATCTTTGTCAATATCATTGTTCATGAACAATACCATATTGTCAGACACTTTAGTGGATAGATCCAAATCCATACCAGTGTATGCCCATGATGCCGCCGCAGTATCTACTACGTTGGTTTGGACTTTAAGATTTAATACACCCAATGATGTTGTTGCACCTAGGTATAATTTATTTTTCTCAGCTTCTAAAGCACGTTCTAAACCAATGTAAGGTTTAATGTCCATACCAGCTGGTGAACTTACAGTTGTGTCTGCTGACGCAAAAGAAGTCATAAGTGCTAATGCACCTGCTACTAAAATAGTTTTCATAACTTATTTCCTTATAGTTAAGGCACGGAATGTGCCATTTAAAAATGTAGGGATTCTGTTCCGAGGCTCCCTACGGCCTGTGAGTTCTACGCCGCGATGGCTAACTCAGGTTTATAATTGTCGTTTGCAATTATTATTTTTGACCAATAACGCAGTCATCCGGTTAACTCCACTTCACTCCCATACCTGTCGATCCTTTTTCGCCCCCATCATAAAAACACCGCAACCTTTTATCACGGTGTGCTTATGGTGGAGGCGCTGGGTACTGCCCCCAGGTCCAGAATATGTTTACGTCACTTCAACGTTAACATCTATATTTATACTATAAGAGTCCATAATTGTCAACCAAAAAGATGATCAAACCGTACGTAATGTAGTGTAAAGCCTGATCTAGAGCTTGTAGTCTCCAAAATTTCTTCCCAGATCTTTTCCATCCTTTACGTTTAATGAATCTTGTTTTAGATCCATCAATAGTATAATGTAGGACTAAATCTAGAACTGCCATTAGTATAGCAGTTTGTATAGTATATCCAAATGCAACAATTACAGCGGCTGTCAGTATTGCATGATCCCCACTGTGAAGCAAGTTAGACTTGCTTAATAAAGTCGCCTTGTTGCCAGGCGCTCTAAAACTTTGTACAAATAAATCTGCCACTGCATGTTTAATCATGAGTGCTAATAACAACCATTCCATTATATATTTCCTTTTATGGGATATGGTATTTATCTAATTAGAGATTACATTGCCATTAAATCTTCGTATTCCCAGACCATTTTTGCGGCGCCGCCGAATTGACCTGGCCCTATACCTTTTTTCCATGGTGCTTGTGGCAATGGGCCATTCCATATCCAATTTTCATGTTCTTGTGGATAGTATTGCTGACGTTCTTCTTTGTGTAGGAACTCTGGCTTTAATCCATGCCGTTCAGTCATATTAAACATTTCAATATCTGGCATAAACTTCATCTTTACTTGCATCGCTTCAAAATCATCTAAGACTACACAATCATTAATACCTGAAATAGTTACACTCCAAACATGTTTATCCACGACTCATTCTCCATACCTGTTTCATAATTACATAAAGGGGGTATACTAGAGGAATATTAATAAGCCTGCTACCTCTGACTACATACATTGTCCATATCCAAGAACTTTGTATATGACCAAATCCTATTATACCCAACCTTGAGCGTCTCAATTATCTCCGCATCCTTGCAATTTCTACTGCTTCTTCTTTGTTATCTGCAAATATTGGTACCATATTACTTTTGTGCATTGTTGCAATACCAAGCAACTTACGCTCACCTGTATATTTCATACCTTCTTTACGTGCAGTTGAACCTCCTAGATTATTACTAAGACTAGGATAATCTGGAGTCTCACGTACTTGTGGAGGAACATATTTCTCTGGTTTGATGTCACGCTTTGGTGGCGTATAAACACCATGTACATAATCTATAAAGTCTTCAAACTTATCAAACTGTGCTGAATGTATATGTCGCCTACGGCAATCTTTATTGTGCTTACGCCATTGTACCATTAACTTTTCTTGTTGATTGGCGCTTAGTGCTTTTTTCTTCTTTTTACGATTATAATTTGTAGTGGTCATATAAGGACCAACTAAGTGCATAGTCATCAATTACCTCCTAATAGAGTTGATCGGTATCTTTCCAGTCCGACGTTACATAATTAATTATAACACTTTTTCTTACGCCGTCAACCTTTTTCTTAGGTACACCATGTATAACTGGCTCACCTAAAACACCTAACCAACCGGTATTTGACTTAAATGGTAATTCCGTAAACACTTGATCTGGTTGTGCATACAATACTGTACCCCAACTCTCTTTACCTTCACCTAGGTAAATTTGTAGTGTCATTAACTTTTCTTTAATATCCACATGTTGTGATAGCCAGAATCCAGGACCATCTTGGCATAATTCAATACGCAGGGCTCCTGTTTTCATATCAACACCAGTTATATCTGACAATCCCAATCGCATTTCAAGAGTATCCCAATCTTTAAATATATCAGCACCCTTTGTATTTCTAGTTATAAATGTTCTAAACTTGTTTGCAGAATCTCGTTTTCCTGAACTATCTTCTTCTGGAACTTCTTTAGGAAACAACTTAATCATTTCCTTTACTTGTGATTCTCTGAAGGCGTTATGTACCTTCCACCATTTTTCTGGTGTAGTATATGCTGTATAATCTATCATACCATTTCCTTTGCCAGTTGAGGATGATAATCCTCTAACCTTACATCTCTGAAATCATCTTGAGCTTTGCAAAATGTTTTAAACGCTTCCCAATGTTTGAATTCAATATCTTTGTTAAGCATTGTAGCACAATCGTTGATGGTTCTAATATCATCTTCTTCTAACCAATCATGCTTTAGTAATTCTTCTATTTCTTTATTTGCAATCTCTTTAATACTTTCAGGTGTATTACGTGCTTGAAAGCCTAACTTCATAGGGCCTACTAACACACGCATATTAACATGACCTGCTCCTAGCTGATCATATGTAAATTCATAAAATTCTTTAATCAAATGTGCATTATATAACTGATATGTGCTATTTAAACTTACGAGTAACCAATCTTTATTTTGTTCTCTAAACTCTCCAAGCTCTATTATAAATTCTTTCATTTCATTCCAAGTATATACGCCTGCACTACGCATATATTCAAACATAGGACCAATAGTATCTAAACTTAAATCAAAATGTATTTGTTTAAATCTACTAAACGTTGCTATATCTTCAATACTACATCTACTTCCATTTGTAGTAATACTCATACGAATCTGTTCTGGATTGGCATGTTCATATAATAGGTCGCGAACCTTATACATTGTATTATCAATGAAAGGTTCGCCACCGGTAATCCATATACTTGTTATATTTTTTAACCGGTGCTTATTTGTTTCTAAGAACTTCATAACATTGTTAATGTTCTTATGGTTCTCTTCTTCAAACTTTACACCAGTCAGTTCCTTATAGTTCTTGTGTATGCTCTTATGTTCAGGAATAAGACTATTACTGTAACGTGGGCTACACATACGGCACTTAAAATTACAAACATTATTAAAGTTTAAAAACAAGTGTCTTACTGTGTTATCAGTAAGTCCTGGATCTTCATATGCGCCATCTGGAAACTTCTTAATTGTGTTCTTTAACCAGTTCTGTCTCTGACTCTGAACACCAGTGTCTTCCTTCATTTTGCAATTATCACAACCAGGTGAATCCCACTTGCCATCAAGCATACTCTGTCTTAATTTCTGAAACTCTGGGCTATCCCAATCCATTTCATCAGAGTTGCTCATTACCTCTTCACTCATCATACAACGAGTTAAGAACCCCATAGGATGTAGGCTTAAACCTACAAAAGGAATAGGGCACCAGGTACTACTATGTTTGTTGTACTGCTTTAAGTCAGCCATTTGGAACTTGGCGTTTTCCTAAAAATTTGGAATGTAGCCAAACTTGCTCACCTTCTTCTAGTTCACAAAACCACCATACGCCTTCTTTTGCAAGAATTTCATCTATGGCAGTGCCTTTAGGCAGTGTACCTACGATATCATAACTTGTACCGGGTCCACCACGGGCATTAAGACTTGTTTTAACATTAGCAACATACCATTCCCATGTATTATTAGGATTGTCCATAGCCGCATTAATCTGCTCATAGACTCTGTAGTTCATACAAGGTCCTGGATCACGTTTACGGCCAGGTGAGATCATATCATGACCTACACATTCTTCTAAACCGTACTGTATCATTAAAGTTTGTCCAACTTCAATTAGAGCATTTACTTGTGCTTCTGTAAAAGGTTGCCATCCATATACTTCACCGTTAGGCGCATTAGGATGTGGTGCTTCAATGATATCTGGATCATCAATGCTTTTGCCCCACCAAGTTTTATAACCATTTTTAGTAATGGTTAATGGTCCTGGGTTACATACTTCAATACCAATTGATGTGCTATTGAGGTTTCTGATTCCAGCCCATGAGCTTTTACCAGCATGCCACGCTTTTACACTGAATTCTACATTCTGTGTCCAGGTGCCATCTTTATCTAAGTTAAGATGTGCTGATGTTTTTGCTTCAGGCTTTTGGAAATATTGTGCTGTTTGAACAGCATTCGCGGCACCGGCTGTGAAGTGAATAACTAGGAATCGTGGGGTTATTGATCCACCAACATTAGGTGTTGGATAGAATGGAACCTGTTCCCAATTATTCGAACTCGTTGCACGGTACAGCAAGTCATTCTGAATATTGTACATTCTGTTTACTCGCTTTTATATAATGTCCAGATGCCGTAAGCAACAGCGATACCAGCGGCGATTTTAGCCAATGGCGCTAAGAACAATACCATAAGTCCTAAAGCAATTAACATTGCTCCGTCCCAACTAGTACGTTCTGCTTTACGTGCATCTATCCATGCTTTTAAAATAGACATAGGATAGTCCTCCTAATCGTATTTATCAGTATCTGGTAATCCAAACACTGTATTGTTATTTATGTAAGTCAAATATGGCCCCCTACTCCGCCTATTTGATGATTCTTCCTGCCGATTATGCGTGTAAGAATCTTTCCTTTAAGAAAGGCTAACGTGGTTTTTTAAAATCCACGTTACGGTCATATGCTAGTTCAAGTGCTAGAGCCTGTAGATCTTCAAGAAGGTGTTTACATTCTTGTTCATCATATTGGTCATCTACCAAATTGTACCGTTTACGATGTAGCATAATTGCTTTTTCGTGTAACACGGCACATTTTCTGTACACTTCTTCTACGCTATGTCCCATTACCTTTCCTGTCTATAGCATTCAATAGTTTCTTCTGTTAAAACTCCTGCATGCCAGTTTTCGATTGCACTATCTACATAATGTATGCTGTGTTCAGCATAAGAAATGGTTCCTAAATCATTACCGTCTTTAATAAATGTAACACTATATTCACCATTCTCATTTGTGTTTAGTATATGATCTCTCATCTACTTCTCCAATTTGTTACAAACGTATTCCTTACCATTTGGTGATTTAATTGAAATGTAGGGTAAGTCTTTATTTGGTTCTCTACATTTAATACCATTCCAAACGTAACCGTCTGCTAACTGGGCATTCATTGTGTCAACATATATTTTATTGTCAGTAAACCACAATCCTGCCACTAGTACGAAGGCTATTGCCATCTGTCATTCTCCATGTCGGGGATTTTATCCCTCTTCTCTTTAGACTAGCGTCTTGTTTCATTATCTCCCCAAATCCTGCCAAAGTGTTGTCCGCCTGTACGCCCAGGAAAATAATCTTGTTGTTCGCCATCTCTGACTAAATCTACTGTAGCACAATGTATGCCACAATCCCAGAAATGTCTATGCTTCATTGGTGCTTCAACCAATTCTACACCGTATTTTTTTAGTTTAACTGCTAACTCCTTATCGTAATAATTTGCTACCAGTGTATTAGGATCTATACTTAGACAATTTACGTTAAACATAGTTTCATATACATAGCCTGTATTAAACCATCTTTGTATAAATTCATGAAACTTATCGTTATCTTCTTGACCTCTTACCCAATAATTAACAACATTTGGTAATGAATCACGATATTTCCAATATGCTTCAGTGTATTCGTCGTTAGGACGTTCTACATATATAACGTCCCACCCAGGATATGTTTCCTCATAATTACTTATCTTCACATGACTTAACAGTAATCCAGGTTTAACAAGACATATAACGGCATCTGAATGCCCACCCATCTCAATAGTATTTACCCTAAAATTGGGAAACATCTCAGGCATAAGCCCTTGTGCAAACTCTTTTGTTTCACCATTATGATGACTTACGTCAACTTGTATGTCTTTGCCTGCTCGCATAATACTAGGTGGTTCAACATGCTTGTCAAAAATATCTGGTCTTGTTTCAATATAATCTTCACAACCTTGCCAAGGACCCCAATTTTTGTATGTGTGAACTTTACTTGTATTAAGCATTTTATCACCCATAACAATGAACTCATCTCTAGGTGCCATCAAAGGCTTTGATATTTTGCCGTTTGTTTTATCTATATGTTCATTTACATTTTTAACAATACCATCACCCATTGTAACTTCAGCAGGTGTTTGTATTACTTCTACTCCTGCACTTGTTAAAATATTTTTAAGGTTTTGTATATCTTCACGTGAATCTTCATTAACCGTACTAAGGGCATCTGCAACTCGTTTATCCTCATAGTCTTCGAAAAACCCTTTAGGGTAAACGTTACCTACTAAACATTTTTTAAGTGGATCCCAACTATTCCAACTATTAAATCCGTATTTCATTTATTATCTCGTCTCCTTATCCATTCTGCACAAGCTTCAGTATCAACTTCTAACTCACCAATACGTTCTTCTAACAGGATTACTTTTTTATATAGTGTCTTAATAAGTTCTCTGTCAGTTACGCCAAATTTATCAGCTTCATCTGTGTTAATATGTATTCTTTCCATTATTTACTCTTTCTACGTATACATGGCTTAATGGATTTCTTGTAATGTACTACTACTTTATCTTTCGTCGTTTCAACTCTGTCTACTACTAATTCTTTTTCTTGACCAAAACATTTATCCCAACTACGTCCTGGAAATCTATAGCGAGGATTGGCTTTTAAAAACTCCCATTGTTCTGCGTTTTTTTGCCTTTGTATTTCATTTTTAGTGCTATCAATACAATAGGCGACTTTCATATATGTTTCAAATTCTGCAAAACATTTATGTACAATTTCATTACTCTTAACGTTTGCAATCGTAGGGATTAATAAAAATATAATCAATACGACTGCAAACTTGGTGGTCGCGGTAAGAATCGAACTTACGACAGATCCGTTATGAGCGGAGGGTTCTACCATTGAACTACACGACCTTCCTTTGGTGCCTCCACCCGGACTCGAACCGGGACGCCATAAGCGACAGATTTTAAGTCTGTTGTGTCTACCTATTCCACCATGGAGGCTATATTGGCCTGCTCTACAGGATTCGAACCTGTGACCTACTGCTTAGAAGGCAGTTGCTCTATCCAGCTGAGCTAAGAGCAGTTACTTTTTAGATAACTCTATGTCCTTCTCTAGGTCACGTACACGTTCCTTCATCCAACTGATAGCAGTATGGATATGTCCTGTGTCATGGGGCTGTAGACGGCTTGTAGCATAGTCAATCTCTTGATTGAGAATCTCTATTACAAACCCAATTTCTACTTCATTATCGTACATTAGTGCATGGTTTCTTTCGTATACAATGCATTAAGGTCGTTAATAATTTTTTTGCCAAAAAGTTGTACCCAATCATTATCGGGATTCATATTCATCCAACTGTTGACTTTAAATGCTTTTTCAATAAGCTGATCATTTGTATACATGCCGTTTCTATCCTGCATATATTGTTTATTATACCAAACTTTAGGACTTAAAGGCACGTTGAAACTCCTCTTCAGCTTTTTTTCGGATCTCTGATTTACGTTTATGTTCTGCTGATTCACTTTCAACAAAATCACGATACATAGAATCCATTTCAATTTCTTCTAATACTTCAATTTTTTTAATAATATCAGTCAATGCTGTCTTATAAACAGGATCTGTTGCAATGACTAATTCATTTTCAATTAATTCTACCACTTGTCTACTAGATATCATACCATGCTCCGTTATTTAAGTTATACTACATTATACTACGTTTAGCCTGTTTGTCAAGCCATAATTGTAATTTTTCTGATATTTCTGGAAAGTTTTCTTTGATTAGATCAACATTTGTTTGGTGATATGATTGTAACTGTTTTACAATAAAACCGGCATTAACGTATTGTCGTTCTGGAATATCAAAGTGTTCAAAAATGTCTTCAACTACTTCTTCGCTTGGCCTAACATACAATTCATCATAACCAATATCAAGTACATGCAACCCTGCCCTATGCATTTGATAACTCATCATTTCATAGTGCTTACTCATACTTGATAGTTTACTACCATTTTTAAAATTGTTATCTGCAATCTCATTTACTTGTTTTGCAAAATTAGGTAATGCAGAATCAGATACTCGTATATGATCATACTTTTCATATTGTTGTGTATTAAGCATATGCTTTAAGATACGGAGAATACGAGCATATTGCCCCCATCCATGTTCATGTATAATAATATGACTTGAATGTGAGAAGTAACGTAGCAACTCTTTATAGTGTGCTACTGTAGGTTTCTCATAATTGTTCCTATGATTATTCCATAAATGATCTGCATGATCTACATATACATTTGGTCCGCTGTCAAAGAAATATTCATTAAATACAACATCACAATGATTATGTGGAGCAACCATATGGCCCAGACGTTGCATGCCTAGTCCACCATGTGCCCATACAAAACGTTTAGATTTGGGGTAATACAATATTCATTCTCCTAACTTATAGATTTATTATACTATATTTATGAGTCAATGTCAATACATTAATTATCTATTAAGATAAATACCAACGGGGAGATGAGAACTATGGATACTAAAGAAATTATGTCTGCGAATGCAGTCGGCATGGAACTTACAAACCTATTAATGCCATTTATAAGTGCATTACTATTACTTGTTATTACGTTGTGGTTTAAAGATTTTGCAGTTAAAATAGCAAAAGGTATGGCTTTCAAAATGGATAAAGCATTTAATGAAGGCGATAAGGTTATCTTTGAAGGACAAGAAAGTGTAATTGTTAAAATCGGTTTAACTACTACAGTTTTTGGTTTATATGGTGATAGAGGATACACTTGGCGATACGTTCCTAATGAACGCATTAGTTCGCTTAAACTTGAAAAAGTTATTAATCCTGATCTACATGTAGATACAGATTACGAGAGAGCGGCGAAGCTACAAGCATTAATAGATTTGGGGCAGGACAAGCAGATTGCTAAAAATGCAGACGCTATCAATGAATTGAGAAAATAAATGATTTATAACTTTGACTTTTGGTTGACAACTTACTGTCAAGCAAAATGTAGGTCATGTGCTAGAACTAATGAAAATACAGGTGATCAACAAGAATGGTTGAACACTTCACATATGAAACTTGATACCTTTAAAAATAGGTTAGACCCATTTCCACATGAAATTGGTTATATACAATTTTGTGGTGAGATGGGTGATCCATGTATGCATCCTAAGATTAACGAGTTTGTTGAAACTTCATTTAATTATACTAATGATGTACATGTATTAACAAACGGTGGACTACGTAATCCAGATTGGTATACTAGGTTAGCAAAAACGTATACAAATTTTAGAGGTAAACGTACTGGTGTCTATTTTAAATTTGGGGTAGATGGTACTGATCACGATACCAACTGGTTATATAGAGAAGGTGTTAACTTTGATAAGGCACATGAAAATATGCATGCCTGGTTTACCAATGGCGGGAGAGGGGCTTGGCATTTTTTATTATTTGACTGGAATTGGCATCAAATACCTGAAGCATGTAGAATGGCAAAGGATATGGGTGCATATATTAATTTTAAATTTAACAATAGAAGTCATGGGTTGATATCAAATGAGGATAAACAAGCCGCAGTAGAACTTTTAAAGGAATTTGATGTATGAAATGTAAAATAACATGTCCATCACATAGTGATACAAGTCGAGAATTTGAAATAACACCTGAAGGTAGAGTTTGGCCATGTTGTTACTATGCAAATGCATGGGAAAAGAGGTTCGCACTAGTAAATAAAGATGGGGGCGATGGTTGGCAGGAAGCAAAAACCTTTTTAGATGATGAAATATATCAAGTAATGAAGGAAGACCCTAAATTTAATCATCTAGATCATAATGAATTAGATGATATTATGCAACATAAAATATTCTGGGAGAGAATATATACTCCTGGATGGGAAAGTGATAACCCACCACACATATGTAAGTTAAACTGTGGTGAAAGATATGATGAAGTTCTTGGAAATGTACCAGGAAGTTTATTAGAAACAAAAGAATTAATTAATGGGGGAGAAGATGATTAATTGGAAAGATGCAACAATGTGTGCTGATACGGCTAATGCTGTATACGCAGACGAACCACTATGTTTTGAGATGATTGAATCATGGGTGCATACAAAAAAATCATTTAAGTTTTTTGTAAAAGACAATGCAGAAGCATGTGTATATCAAATAGATAAAGACAGTATAATGATATGTTTTAGAGGTACGCAACCAGCACAACTTAGTGATATTGCGGCTGACCTAAAAACATGGCAAGTTGACGCTGAAACTGACGGCGAAGTTCATGCTGGATTCAAACATGAACTAGATAAGCTATGGGATCACATTTTAGCCTATACAATGATGGGAAAAAATAAAGGAAAACATATTTTTGTTACTGGACACTCTTTAGGTGCGGCAATGGCTACTATAGCCGCAAGCAGATTAAAAGCATCTGGAAGAGACGTTACACTTTATACATTTGGTTCACCTAGAGTTGGTGATCATACATGGTCCAAGCAGTTTGATGATATGAGTGTGTATAGATTTGTTAATAATAATGATATTGTTACTTCTGTTCCACCATATGGGTTTTTTACTCATATTGGTGAACTAACGTATATTAACTATTACGGAAATATTAGAAAAACAACTTGGTGGCAAAGAACTAAAGATAAAATGAGAGGACGCTGGAGAGCTTTAATGAAGTTTCAACTTTTTGATGGTGCGTTTGATCATAGTATGTCACTATACCAAAGTAAGGTTAAGAAACATCATCAGGAGTAACATACTGCCAGTCAGTAGTTACACCATCATGCCATATTCCGGCAGGACTACGTAGGTAACAGGGCTTTCCAAGTTTTGTTACCTCTTTTTTCATGTCAGCTATACTAGCAACCGTCATATATTCTGGACAAAGCCAAGGTGGATTGTCTATTTTACTTAAGAACCACATTTGTTCAATACCATTATAACGCCAGTTATATCCTAGTCTATTATCTGAGCCTTTTACAAATCCATCATACCTTATGCTATCAAATAGTATAAACTTCTTACCATTCCAGAAAGAATCAAATACTATTCTACCTTCTTGTGCTAATTTTTTAAATTGAGGTATATATTCATTAAACTCTTCAGTAACTGATCCATCTATATTACGAAATTCTATTTTCTCATTACGAACTATAATATTAACACGCCTATAATCCTTTTCAAAATCAAATCGTTGTATGATAATGTTTTGCCATTTAGAAAGTTCTTCTTCATTATACTCTGAAGGCTCCATTACTGGATATGCTGGAATATAGTTATCCCAACCTGCGTTAATAATGTCTAGTGTAAGTCCTAATCCAAGATCTTTCTTTAATATTCCTAAAAATAAATCAACTTCTTCGTCATTAATATGACTGAGAACCATATTAATAGCAAAATCTGCTTCTTTACGTGTAAGATTGGCTTGGTGAATGTCTTCTGGAAGATGCATGAACTTACTAATACCCATGCCATGTTCTTTTCCTATTACTGTTGTACGTGGTACAAAGTCTTCCATACCCAAATGAATAAGTGGGTTATGTGCAAATGATACTATTCGTTTAAACAAGAGATCCTGATCATACTTTTTTAGTACTTGAATTTTTTCTTCAGCTGTTTTGGCTTCAATAAGTGCGTTAGCAATTATCCTTACCATTGGTAGACGTCCAGACATAAAAAACCTCTTCTCTATATCTATTTATCTATGTAGTTAATACACCGACAACTCTTACATGAAAAAAGCCGGCATTGCCGGCTTAGTTCTAGTTATTAATGAATTCTAATTCTTCATTTGTGTAAGGCCACATCTTTTTTACCTCTCATGTAATTCTTTTCTGGTTTATATTGTTTATTAATTAAACGTTCAATCATATTAACCAGTTCTCGTATTGCATCTAGCATGTTGGATACATTCTGTTTTTGAATTCAGAGATCTCTTCAGCTTTTTTATAATAGCCTCTGCCTCTTAGTTCTCTAATTGCCATACAGTAACTTCTGTATTCCATTGCTCTTATAAATTTCTTAAACATCTTTGCCGAACTCCTTTGGAGATAGCATTAATGCTTTTGCTTCGTCATGATATCCTTGGCGAGATAACTCACTGGCCGCTCTGGCTCTTCCGGCGCTTTCACCAAAAGCAACTATTCCCATAAAGATAACAGTTAGTACTTTTGAAATTACATTACAAATTTTACATGTGTAAGTCCATGTTGTGTTAGTCATTGTTGCTACAGTCATTATACAGATCCTCTCAAGTTTTCGTTGACTTCTATACCACGTACGATTGTTCTATCGCCACGTGCAATGTTTCTAATGTCGCCACGGCAAATGCCAATGTCGTTTAGTTCATAGTCGTTTAACTTGCTAAGTTCTTTTATTGTGTTTCTGTATGATGCGTTGCGTGTTGCACGTAGTTTCATTGATCTACGTAGATCGCTGAATCCTTCGATTGCATCTTGGATCCAACTTGATGCTGTTAGTACGTAATGTGCCATTAGATATTTACTCCCATTCTAGGACCTTTGCCTTTGTGGGATAGCATGAATTGATAAGCATACTGCCAATCTTTTCCATACTCTGTTTTTGCATATGTTAGCATTTCTCTGTCGAACTTGTTTGCACTTTGTCCAAACACACTCGCAAAGAAGTTCATAGTGAATTTAGTCATTCTGACTCTCCTTTAAATATGTTAAAATTTGGATGTTTTTGGGAAAGCATCCGTTATTTTTTTGCCAGTCTCTCCTGGCCGCTACCACGACGCCTGACGATGCGCCACTTGTAAGGCATGGGTTATGCCCTGGTCTTTCCCGAGTGCCACTCATTTTTTCTAAGCTGAGGTCGCTTTGTAAGATTGCAACTTTGCACTTTTTCCTACACTTCTATTTATACAAAATAAGTAAGCCTAGCTGTACTATTTTTGTAAACTCTGTCATGCGGAAATCGCAACAGTCACAGTTTTGTTGTAGTGCTTTCATATGTTGCATTGAATTGTTGTGTACATCTAATAAATGTTGTACACTTGTTCAAATGCTTTAATCTAAGGGCACCTGCATACGTGCATGTACTACGCATACCTCCTAGAATACCTTGTATTGTATCATTAACTGATCCACGATATGGAACCAATACTTCTCTGCCTTCACTAGCACGATAGTCTTTTAAGCCACCAAAGTGTTTTGTGTTTGCGGCATCACTGCTCATACCATAAAATTGTACGAAATGTCTTTCTTCAAAATGTGGGATAAATGTTCCTTCAGGTGTTTTATATGCTCCACCTGTTGCAGTATGTTTGGTTACGATATCACCACCGCCTTGATCATGTCCAGCAAGCATACCGCCTAGCATTACAAAGTCTGCTCCGCCTGCAAATGCTTTTGCTACATCGCCTGGGCAAGTACAACCGCCGTCAGCGATAATATGGCCACCGAGTCCATGAGCCGCATCGGCACATTCGATGACTGCTGAAAGCTGAGGATAACCGACGCCAGTTTTAATGCGAGTAGTACAAACACTACCAGGACCAATGCCCACTTTAACAATATCAGCTCCATTTAGTAATAACTCCTCTGTTTGATCACCAGTAACAACATTACCAGCAATAATTACTATGTTTGGGTATTGTGTTCTAAACTCTGATACAAAGTTTAAAAACCTTTCACTATATCCGTTTGCTACATCAATACAGACATATTTTAATTCAGTACCTGTTTGTTCGTATACATCACGAAACTTTTGTGCATCTCTATCAGTGATGCCAATACTCATTGCAACATAATCCTGTCTGAGAGTATTTGCAAAATCATTATCAAAGTAACCTACAAGTTCATTAACAGTGTAAGTTTTAACAAGGCATGTAAAAATACTTTGTTCAGCAAGTGTATCTGCCATTAGAAATGTACCTACACCATCCATGTTACTTGCCATAAGGGGAACACCACGCCAGTGTCTATCTTGTTTTTCTACAACAGGATATCCATCTGGTAACACATCAGGTGATACGTATGATTTGTAATTACGAAACGTAAATCCACGTTCTAGATCTACTTCTTTACGACTACCCAGTGTACTACGCTTGGGACGGATCAATACATCCTTATAGTCTAGTTTAATATCTTCTTCAATTCTCATTTTACTATTAATCCTAATTTTTTAAGTGTCTTCTGAACACACAATGCTTGTACTTTACAATCTTCTAGTGCATTATGTGCCGCGAATTTAACCTCTTTGCGAGGATCTGTTGGCATTATACCAAACAGTGTTCTACTATCTTTAATTTTCCAAAAGGGCCAAGGAACATGATGATCATATTGCCTATAGATATTCTCTAATATGCCAATATCAAATACAGGTCCTTGAGTCCAGATAGTATGTACTCCAACGCACCACTTGTTAAGTTCTTGTAGAATGTGCATCACAGACTCTCTATTATGCTCACCTAACGCTTCTTCTCTTACCGCAGGGTCTTGCTTACCCCACCATTCAAGTGTAGATTCTTCTGTAGTGCGTTTTTTTATCAGTTGTTCATCTACTTCAAATCGATGATAGAAGTGTGAATGTGTCTCACTCATATCATTGGGATTAAACTTGACGCCACCAATTGTAAGAATAACGGCGTCAGGCTTTGTACCTAGTGTTTCAAGGTCTATCATTGCATGTATACTCATAATATTATTATACACAATCCTTGTTGTTTGTCAACCTTTTATAGTCCATTTGGAACTATTACATAATGAATTGCTAAAACTACACCAACTGATGCGCCTAGGCCAATCATCATTTTGATAAAGTCTTTGGTAATTAAAGGAAATACTGTTTTAAACTTTTCTTTGCCTGTCATAGTTGCCATAGCAAGTTCTCTACCACATAGTAATCCTACAAACACCCAAGTTGTTGACATTGGAATATCGTTTATTTCTTTAAAGAACAACAGTATTAGAAAGTATACACAATCAATAATTGTAGCACTACGCACATATCTTGTGTTGTGCTTCTCAATTACAATCTGTTGTATCTTTCCTCCACCTTCACGGAACATATATCCTAATCCAAATACAAACATTGCACTGATTAGAATCATTAGATCCCATGGTATTTCTCTTGGCAAGAACACAGCAATGTTTGCCATGTCATGTGATAACCAAGTGAACCATAAGAAGCCTGTTGTAAACCATTGTGCTATACGCCATGCTTTCTTGTGTTCTTCTTTAACAGGCTTTGCTTCGTCTAGTAGTTTAGTAACCACTATCCAAATACAATATGCCGCCACAGCCGCGACAGCATAACCCATCATGCTTTTAACAAGCATCTTCTCTAATATAAATGTGCTTGCAAATGCACTTAATACAAGAAAACTTGTGCTAACTGGCACACCTATTCTTGTAAGTATTAACAATAGGCCTGGTGCCATTGCGTGATACCATTGTATTTCTTGGAAAGGTATTTTGTTTAGTCGTCCATAACTGATGTCTCCACCGTTAGTATACCAACCATACCACAAAGTATAAAGGAGAACTGCCGAAGCCGCTCCCCACATAATTTTCCAATTGACTTTTTCGTTGTTTGATGCGATCCATGTTCCAAGTGTTTGAACTGAATCATTTGCTATTACTGAATAGCCGGCAAATAGAAATCCTATTGCCATCCATATAGTGAGTGCGTCCATTATTATCTCCTTTGCTTGACAGCTTTACCCTGTCGCTCACAAAGTCAGCTGAATTGCTGACAAAAATATTTAGTACCAGTGTAACTCGTCTGGCATCCAATGGTTATCCATTCGTTCAGGATGCCACAGTACACAACCTATATGTTCAAGCATCCAAGATTCTGGATTGCCTTGTGCGTCTGTTGCTAGTACTGTTGCTCCTGCTGGAACAGATCCTAAAACTTCATTATGTCTACTTCTAACTGTTATGTTAGAATCTTTATATTTTACTATGTGATCTTCTTTATGATTTGGATCAGCTTTAATTGATCCACCAAAACTTACTGTAAGGAATTGTGTTCCTCTACTAATACCCAGTATTTTTGTTTTATAGGAAAGGGCTAAGTCCAATACATGTTTTTCGACTTTTAGTCGCTCATGATTAAACTGCCAATCATCTGATACCATACTATTGCCACCACTGAACACGACTAAGTCTGCATCAGTGATTGCTGTTGATCTGAAATGTTTAAGTTGATTTGGAATTGGGATTAGTTCGTGTCCTTTAAACATGGAATAAAATCCATGATCAAGAGCATCATACGGCCCATTCTTGTAATCAATCACTCGTTGCGTGATTGCTATTTTCATTTATGATTCTTCTATTGTTACTTCTAGTGGGAAGTTATGTCGTCTTGCGACTGTGACTGTCTCTGTGCATTTTTGTTCAGCTACTTCGTAACTAAATGCGCCTGCTACACCACGCCCTTTTTCATGAATTTCTATCATGACTTCTTTCGCTTGCTCTGGTGATTTATTATAAATCTGAACTAAAATATTAATAACAAAATCCATAGGCGTTGCATCATCGTTCAACATAATTACATGGAACTTATTAGGTGCCCTAAGTTTTACTATTTGCGATTTTTCAGTAGTGGTTACTTGTGTCATGTATGTATTTACCTTTTGGTTGGGGGAGTGAATTTCACTCCCCCTCGATTATGCTTACTTGATGTCAATCGATTTTGGCTTTTTGCTTTCTGGAACGATACGCTCTAAATCAATATAAAGCATTCCGTCTTCAAGTTTTGCGCCATTAACTACAACATCTTCTGCGAGTGTAAACACTCTACGGAATTTACGTGTTGCAATTCCCCTATGTAGCCAGGAAGTATTTTCACTCTCTACTTCAGCTTCATCTGGATTGTGTTCAATAACTAAGTTATTTTCCTCCGTGTTAACGTCTAGGTCAGACTTCTTAACGCCTGCTAATGCTAGTTCAATCTGATAATGATTGCCTTCGCTCCTAATGTTATATGGGGGATATCCAGTACTGTTGGAAGAGTTATCTACGTAGCGGAACATATCATCAAAGATTCTATCGAATCCTACTGCGTATGGGGTCAACTTATTCAAGTCGAGGGTTGTTAAATATTTTTGCATTTTTTTCTCCTATTAAGCAAGATATAAATTCTATCCCTTTCGGCAATAAAACTTATATGTATATTATACGACAAACAACGTGTTTGTCAAGTGTATTTATCTAATTATTTTAACTTAATTAGATTAGGGCTTTTATGTGAGTTTTTTAAGCTATACCACTTATGGCCATGATCCTCTAAAATGACTCTTGAGTCATGCTTTACGCCATACCCAAATCCAACAGTTAATGATGGATCTAGTTCTAACTCTTTTAGTTCAGGAAAAGTATCACTTAAAAGTTTACAATACTCTAAACGTTTTTTGTTTATGTTTTCTTGTAAACCTTCAGTACATCCTATAACTGTGCTATCAAGCCCTGAATGCACAATTTCACCAATAATGGCGCCTGCACTAAAAAATGAGTTCCGTAATTGGAAATCAAATTCTTTTTCTGTTTTTGTTACTGTATTATACGCACAATGTAGTACATAAGGTGCGTCGATTAGATGAGCAAAATGTTCTTCTTCTATATCACCATTTTCTTCAATGTTATGATAGTGAACATTGTCTACTAACCATTGTTTAATATGTTTATGCTCTGGTTCAAGCAATACCCAAAAATGATCATTGTCTGCTATCTGTGAAGGTATGTAATTTACACAATCAGCAATAGTATCAACTACTTCTCGTGGCGGTAACTCTGATGTAAAATCTCTTACAAAGTATCTATTTTTCCAAGTCATTTTAATTTTCCACTTATTCTTCCGCCACTATTGTGTACGGTTTCTAATGTTGTTCCACACATTTCTGCAAACTTTGCTAGTAGCTGTCTGGCAACATCTTGCCTTCCTCTTTCTCTACCTTTTAATGTAACAGTTACCTGTACTGTAGAGTTCTTTTCTAAAAACTTACGTGCATTACGTGTTTTTGTTTCTAGATCATGTTGTTCAATATTGAGAGTCATACGAATTTCTTTAGCATCTTTAAAGTTTTCACGTTGCTTTTTCTTTTGCTCTTTTTCTTTCTGCTTTTGTTCATATAAAAATTTATTAAGACTTGTAATCTTACACACTGGAGGATCTGCTTTTTCTGCAATTAATACTAAATCCAATCCTCTGCTAGTTGCTAAACGTTGTGCCTCTTGTATAGTTAGTAATAATGATTCACCATCTACATCTGTGACTCTTACATTGGGGAATCTAATATCTCCGTTGTGTGGATGAACTGACTTTCCTGGTCGTCTTCTATCGTTCCTCTGATTACGCAATTCCACCCTCCTTAATTTTCCAGGGAGAGTTCTGGGTGTCAATTGTTTCTTTAGTGATTACCACTTTAGTAATCCCTTTCATTGTATATTCTGGTAGTTCATATTGTGTCTCCAATAAACTTTCTTCTAAAATTTTGCGAAGCCCTCTGGCTCCTATTTTTTGTTTTATACACTTGTCTGCAATAGCTTCAAGTGCATCTTTCCTAAATTCTAAATCAACTCCATCAATCTTAAAAAGAGACTGATATTGTTTTATAACACTAAATTTGGGTTTTGTCAAGACTTGTATTAGATCAGATCTGGATAAATCGTGTAATATATTAACACTTGGCAATCTTCCTACAAATTCTGGTATTAATCCATATGCGATTAGGTCTTTTGTTTCCACATTATTCACCCAATCAAATTCTTCTTTTTTCTGTTCACCAAATCCAATTTTTGTTTTACCCATGCGTTCTCTTACGATATCATCCATACCAACAAATGCACCACTTAAAACAAATAGTATATTGTCAGTTTTAATTGTTAATTGTTCTGGAACTCTTTTGGGTAAGTTAGGTACTCTTACTTCTGAACCTTCTAATAGTTTAAGCAAACTCTGTTGTACACCTTCACCAGAAACATCTCTGCTTAATGAAACCATATCATTACGTTTTGCTTTTTTATCTATTTCATCTATATAGATAATACCTACTTCAGCTTTTGCTATATCATAGTCTGCTTTTTGTACTAATCTGTGTATTAATACTTCAACATCATCACCAATATATCCTTGTTCAGTTAATGATGTTGCATCTGATATAATGAAAGGTACATTAAGATAGTTAGCCACTGTTTGTGCTATAAGAGTTTTACCAACACCTGTTGGGCCTAAAAATAGCATATTGCTTTTCTGTATTGGAATATCTGACGTATTGATTACTCTTTTGTAATGATTGTAAGCCGCGACAGCAATACCTTTTTTTGCTTTATCCTGTCCTATTACATGTATGTCTAAATGTTGCTTAATTGCAGATGGTGCAGGTATTTTAAATGTTTTTCTAACAACTCTACGTTGTCCATCAACATCTATCTTTTCACGTTCTTTTCGAAGTAAGTTTTCACTAAGGTCTACACATGAGTCACAAATATGTACTCCGTCAATTCCTTCTAACAGTTTAAATACTTCCTTCTGTGATTTGCCACAAAAATGGCACTTTTGCATTATTCTATTCCTTGTATCTCGGTTTGTATAAACAATTCTATATCCTCAAGGTTCCTAAACTGAAAGTATTTACCTTCAGCACTAATTACTCTTAGTGCATCACGTTTAGATCCTTTTTGGTTAACGAATATTGTCCACTTTCCTGTTGGAATGGGTCTCGTAATTGCTACTAGTAAATCTGCATATTCACATGAATCCATGTCAACAATCATTAAATCTGCTTGTTTACTTACAAAATATTCCCAAGCTACATTTTGTTCTGTAGTTGGTTTTGCATTTTCAAAAAAGACGATGCTAGAAATAATATACTTCTCCATCATTGTTTTTACTTTGGTTACAAATTCCGCATTCTGCGAAATAATAAGTACTCCAATGCCATCGTCTGTTAGGTATAGATCGGGGGCAGTTACTGTGAAACTGCTGTTATCGTTTATCATTTGTTTATTCACTTTTTCGATTTGGCTGAATTTTCATATCTGATAAGATTGCCTGGTATACTTGTGCTAGTGTATCATCATCTGCTTTATCTAATAATTTTTCTAGCTCACCACTCTTGTCGCTTTCCAGGATTTGGTCTAGTGAAGGACGCTCTGTTGGTGTTGGTGGATTTGGCCACCTACCTTCTTCCTTCATTCTTGTCACAACTTTATCAATTTGTTTTTGTGTTTGTTGTATCTGTTTTGCTTTTCTGTTTAACTTCTCTTGATCTGGATCAATACTATAATTACGAGCTCCTGATGCATCTACTGTATAGAAGCCTTGTGTATCTTCGTATAATCCTTCGTAATCTGTTTTGTCTTCTTCCTTGATCTCAGGAACTTTTTCCTCTTTCTTTGGCTTTATCTTTTTAGCCTTTTTTTTGACTGGTACTGGCCTTACTTCTACCTTTTCTTCCTCTACAGGTTCTTTTACTTCTGGAGTAATTACTACTGCTTCTTCCTCTGTAGTTTCTTTTGCAAATTCCAAGTCTATAACTTCTTGATCTACATCTTCAAAAAGTAATTCTTCCGTAGGTGGTGGAGGAGGTGTTTCATCTCCCTCTTTTTTCCATTTAATTAATGTAATACCACCTAGTACTAAAACAACAGCCAATGGATCAAACACTAATACAAGTATTAGTATAACCCAACGTACTGCTTCTTCTAATATGTTTTTATCTGCTTCACCATATACAAATTCTGCAATGTATTTCACAGGGCCAACTTCTGCTTCTAACTTACGAAATTCTGCTTGTAACGCATATTTCTCTTCTGTTAGGTTATCAATTTCATCATTGCTTTCTTTTATTTTTGTATTAAGTTTAGCAATTTCACCATCAATTACTTCAGTATTTCCTACGTCTCCCAATTGGCTACGTAGTTGATTGATTAATGTTTGGCTGTTAGCAACGGCTGTTTCTGCACTTGTGCGTAGACGTTGTATTTCATCTCTTGCAGTTTGTATAACAGGTGATTCTGTTTGACGTACTTCGTCAATCTTACCTAACATTACAAGTTCACGTTCTTTGAGTGCAGGTATCTGTACTTCACGTATATCTTTAACAACACCCGCTAAACGAAAACGTTCCATCTTAACAGTTTTAGTTGCATCTGCACGTACTGTTGCTACTTCACCTTGTATTTGTGTAATTCTATCACGTTGTGCTGATACCCATTTGGCAAGAGCAGTTCTAGTATTACCACCAAATAAGCCATCACTAGTAACACCAATAATTGCTTGTCCTGCTCTAACTTGTCCTTGCTCTGTTGATTGTAGTTGATTAGTTACACGAATAATCTCATCTTCTAATGCAGTTATTTGTGCCAGTAAAGGTTCTACTCCACTATTATCAGTACCTAATGTTGAGATTTTTCCTTCGTATTCCTTTGCACTAGTTTCCAGTCTTAATATTTCTGCTTGTATACTTGTAAGCTGATCTTCGTATGGTTTTGTTCTTGTATTATCTGTTGCTCTAGCATCTGTAATAATTTTGTTTTGCTGTTCTACTGCGGGTTTAATACGATCAAATGCTTTGTCAATACGTACTTGTTCTTTATCTATTTGTGCTTGAATATTAGCATCTTGGTTGTTATCAGTATTATCAAGTTTCTCAACTTTAATTTCTGATCTTGCAATAATAGCTTCTAACCTGGCAATCTCAGTTATAACTCTTGAAGTCTGTTCTACACTTTCCTCAGTAGCTGATGTTTGTTCAATATGTGCTTTAGATAGAAAACCAAAAATACCCATTGAAGTAATGAACATTAATACTACAAGTGCGAAACTCAAATAGTATTTCATTCCCCAATGTGCTCTATCCCAGAACGTATGAAGCCAAACGGCTGTGGTTAATTTACCAACTTCAAGTGCGGCACCCATTATAATAATAGGTACTGCGGCCGCGGCAAAAATTGCCACTAATCCAATAATACTATAATATGCCGCAACCCCTGAAATAATCAGAGCGACAAGAATTGTCCAAAATCCAAATATTCTTAATGCCATGTGCCTCCTAGCGAGATCCGCCGAAATATTCTACTGCGTGTCCCTCTTCAACAAGTTGTTTGTTAATGTTAACTGATTCTGTGCCTGTCTCTTCATTGGCAATGGTATGTAGCGTTCCTAAAATTCTTCCGAACTTGCCACGTTTGTTTAGGATTGTTTCAATAACGAACTCTTTCCCAAGTATCTCTGTGAGTCTTGCCTTGGCGGCTAAGCCTCTTTCTTTTTCTTCTAAATCTCTTGTTCGTGATTCAGGAGTATTAATTCCATATAGGCGAATTCGTTGTTTCATAAAAACACCAAAACCTAAATCGATCTCCGCATCAACTGTATCACCATCTACTATTCTCAATAGTTTTGCTTTGTAAGTATACATTTTATCATTCCTTCATTTATAATTGTTGCTTAACAACTTTCTTATACATATTTACCTTATTTCTTAGATAATATTACAGAAGTATTAGTCTCACCTGTTACTTTTAGCACAACAGAAGCATTATCTTCTGTCATTCCGTAACTAATGTTGCAACCTTCAAAAATGTTTGGAACTACTATTTCATTAAGTATCTTTTTATATAGTTCGTCAGTACTCGCATATTGTACGTTGCTTGCCCAATTGGACAACCATTCATTTGTTTCTGTCATAATTTAATTTTTTCCAAATTGATTAAGCCAGGCTTTTGCCTTTGGATTTGTTGGCGTAGAGCTTGCCCATGCTGATATCTGTTTGTATGCTTGCGTGGTGTCTGCCTTGATATTTGCACCCTCACTGTTGTCAACAATGATCATGCCATCTTTAAATAACCTTTGGAATTTACCAATATTATCTTGAACTTCTTTCCACATACGTTTAACCATATTTGGAGGTAAAGTTCTGTCTCTTTTTTCATTACGTGCTAATGCTGTTTCTAAATTTGTATTCACAAATATCATTGCACATTCATATCCAGCAGACTTTGCCTTTTGCACTTGCCTAGCTATTTTCACATAGTCTTTACCAGTGCCATCAATAACTAATCCTAGCTTACCTGTTTGATACAGATCTTGCTGTCTCTTAGTTACATCTTTTGCTTTATTACGAATCTCTTGTCCTTGTGGACTTGCGATATTATCAGGAGTGCTATCTATACCCATTAATTGCATAGATTTCTCAAATGCGGAATCACTATTGATAATTTTAAATCCTATTGCTTCAAGAGCTGAGTGTCTAACTACAAAACTCTTACCAGCACCAGGGCCACCCGCAGTCCATATTGCTTTGAAAATTGCTGGATCATTTGGTCCTTCTTCAATTGGATTTATTACTTCTAATATCTTCATGTATGTATTTATACAGGTTTGCGTTCTATTACTGTGTCAGCAAGCCCGTATGCAACCGCATCTTCAGCAGTCATAAATTTATCACGATCCATATCACGTTCAAAATCTTCATACGTTTTACCCTTTGTATTATGCTTTACATACAGTTCTGTTAGACGTTGTTTAAGATATGTAATCTCTTTATAACGAATTTCAATATCACTTTGCATACCAGAAGCACCACCGCTAGGTTGATGAATCATTGTTCTACTATTTGGTAATACCATTCGCTTACCTGGCTCACCTGCTTGTGCGAGGAAACTGCCCATTGAACATGCTTGCCCCATTACAATAGTATGAACTGGTGCGTTAATAAATTGCATTGTATCGTAAATTGCCATGCCTGATGTAATTACACCACCTGGACTATTGATATAAAAATTAATTGGTTCTTCTGAATTTTGGCTTTCTAAAAATAGCATTTGTGCTACAATTAGATTAGATGAGTTATCATCTACAACGCCATTTAGGATAATTAATCTATCCTTTAAAAGACGACTATAGATATCATAACTACGTTCGCCTCTACCAGTCTGTTCGACTACCATTGGTACTAACATTATTGCTCCTTGTAATTTACGCCTAAGTTTATTAATATACTATAGCGGTTAGTTGGTTCTCTTTGAATATACTCTACTCCATGTATAGTAGGTGTGTATCCACTAAGTTCTGCATATTGCCCCCAAGTCCATAAATGGTTTGTTTTACCACCTAATAGATCTGGATAATATGTCTTTATATCACCATAGGGTCCACCTTTAGTATAAAAACCACTATGAGTTTCTCCTAAATGATATGCTCCTATAAGTTCGTCTGCATGATCACATCCATGTTTTTCTGAATGCCATGACATTTGTTCATCATATGTTTCTGGTGTTGCATTGGGAGCGGCATTTTCAATTAAAGTTAAAAACGGTCTCCAGTCAATTATATTATCGTGTTGATCAATTACATCTTGATATCGTTCACTCAATATTGGCACATAATCATCTAATAAATTAATCCAATACCTAAGCTCTGGAAAATTTTCGATAGCCATATCTTGAGCTCCTTTATTTTCTAGAAATACATCTATCTTAGTAACTGTTAGGTGATCATTTACTACTGTATCTGGATTATCATGTCCATAACCAACACCGTTCCACCAATCAACAGGTCCTGCAAAATATTCTATACTCAAACCTGATGCAGGCATATTCCACCTATGTTGCCATGACCTAGTAGGCATATTATGCATATCTTCAACTTTTTTTGATATGTTATCAGGAAGCAGTTTTGCTTTTTCTTCAACACTTGTTTCATTAATTGCTTCAAATGTTTCTCTTATAACAGAAAACCTATCAGAGTAGGCTTGTAAAATATCACACTGTTCAACGATCATAGTCACACTCTAAGTTATATATAATACTATACCTAGGTCCCTTTGTTTCACTACCAAAATATTCTACTCCATGCTTCGTAGGTTTTTTTCCACTCTTTTTAGAATAGTCACCCCATGACCATAATGTATTTGCATGTTTTAATTCTTTAAAATTTCGCCTACCCATTTCATCATCTACAAAAAATGCAGTTTGGTTTTCTCCTAAATGTAATGCACCCAAATTATCATCTGCATGTGGTCCACCAAATTTAAAATAATTCCAATGCATATAAGCATGATAATCTACATTATCTGGAACATCATATTTAACTAACATTAGACAAGGTTTAAATTGCTTGATATTTTGATTCTCAAACTCTACTGCATTTTCCATTACATCAGATTCAAATTCATCTCGCATTCTTAAAAAATAACGTAGACTAGGAAAACAATTTAACATTTCCTCACTGTATTCAAACCCTTCTGAATATATGTAAACTTTATCCCTAGTTACACTATCATTAATTATAGTACCTTGACGTTCTACTTCTGGTTGATGTTCTTGTTTATGATTTGCATAGGGTTGCCAATAATCATGTAAACCCGCAATATGATCTTGATCCCAACCAACTTGTGGGCCACTATGTGAATGTGTCCATTCTCTTCTAGGCCATGTATCACTTATCCGTAGTTCGTAACTACTATCATTCATTTTTTGCCATACATTACTATCTAACTCAGTAAAAAGTTTATGTATGTAATCAAATCTATCTGAAAATTTAGTGAGCTTTATACTTGCTTTTGTATCTATACGTTCCAATTATGTTCTTCCTTGTAAATCAAAGATAATACTATAACGTGTTCCATTTGTATCTACATTTGGAATCATTCTATGATATGTTGGTTTCCAATTACATGTCTGTGAATCTTCACCAAACATCCATAACATTGAATTCTTATCTAATCCATCAACATATTCCCAATTATCATGAAATGTATTACGTGCTTGAAACTCTCTGAAGTTTTCACCTAAATGTAATCCAGCGAATGTTTCATCACAATGGCTATCACCAAATCTATTTGTATTGAATGCCCTATGTTCCATTACATTTTCAGGAGTAGCAGTTGGTGTAGAATATTCAATTACCATTAATTTATGTAGCCACTTTTTAATATCTGATCTTGGAAATAGTTCTTTACCCTGATTCATAATAGGTAAAAAGTCGGCATGCATTTCTAAAAAATATTCTAGTTCAGGAAATGTTTTTCCTAATTTCTCTGCTGACCAATCATATATGTAGCATTTTTTACGAACTACATAATCACCAATTGGGTTATCTTCATTTTCCCAATCATGTGGGCCTGTCATATAGTCAATATCAAAGCCAAAGCATGGACCTTCATGTCTTGTGCTATATATTTTATTTGGAATATCCTCATCTTTCCATTCATGAATATTGGGTACTTCATCTTCATAATGGTTCAAAGATTCAAAAAGATCTGAGCTTAGTACTTTAAAAAGCTCAGATGCCATTTCATATCTATTGGCGTATTTTGTTTTAAGTAAATCGGACTCTAATGCTGGCCATTCGCCAGTATTCTGTAAGTCCTTGAGACTATTTTGATTTAACATGCATAGTTACTGGCGTATTGTCTGGCAAAGTGACGAATTGTTCGCCCGTAGAGTCTGTTTTAATTTTAATTGCTCGATTAGCGACAAGCATTCCAAGAGTTGCCTCAATACCCATTTTAACTCCTTGTTGTTCTCCCTGCTTAAAGGCTAGATATGCGGCAAACATACAAATTGCAACCGCCCAATAACCTTCATATCCTGCTACAAATTCACTAATCATTTTTTACTCCTTTTAAAAGCGTCAATAATAAATTTCTTATTCTTATTATAGTATGTTCTTAAGTCGTAGTCAACAACTTTATTCTCCCAAAACATCTTTTCATCCTTATGTTCATTAAACATATTATGCACAAAATATCTAAATTTATTAAAGGCTTTATTCATCTTGGTTTTAAACTATCTTTCATTCTTTCTAATTCAGTTAGTTGATGTTTTGGTTGTGGATTTATCTCAACTGGTTGTTGAGATTCTATTCGTTTTTTAGCTTCATGTATTCTATGTTTGATTGACCGCACACGGCGATCAATCTCTTCACATGTTAGTTCTATTTCCATACATGTATTTATTACGCCATGCAGGCTTCTGTTCCAGTATACTCATATGGTTTATTCCAAGCACCAACATAAATGCTGGTATAATGTGAACGATGGAAATAGTCTGTCATTGCGTCATCGTTGTTGAAATACTTTGGACCTTTCATAGCGTCTACTAGTTCAGTTAAAAATTCACGTTGAACACCATCATAATGTCTATCAATGTGGTATTCATTTACTTGAATATAACCATCACCATGTGTAAAGTGATCTTCAAAGTTTATAACACCTGACTTAATCTTAACAGCCAATGTTGAATGATTTTGAACTCCAATACTAGCTTTCATATTGTACTTTTTTAGTACAGCCTTGATAGCTGGTGCAAGTTCTTTTTTATCTTCTTGTGAAACATATGCCATTTGCAACTCCTTTGTTATTAACTATACTTACAGTATACAGTAAGATGCCTTACTTGTCAACCTTTTTTTTAAGATCCTGTTACTAGTTCAACTGAACCGTCTTCACATACATGAAAATCTTCAACAAAGTAATGCCAATCATCTAAAACCAGTTTAGCTTGTTGAAAGCAAGACTCTGCGGCCTTCCAAAGTTCACCAACTGTGCCATCTTGTGCAACGGCAGTAAATGTCTGCCATGTAACATCATCCATCGTATCGCCCATTTCAGCAATACACTTGTATTTTACAACTCTAACCTTATCACTAAGAATTTTGTGATCTAGTTGCATAATACCTTCACCCATTGACCAAACTGTACTATAGCCTAGTTGTTGCTTAAGATCATCATAATGTTCTATTTCAAGTACAAAGTGATCTACATCTTCGAATTTTAGTGCAGTGTTTGACATGTATAACTCCTGTTTTTTTAGCTTATATATACATAATACAGTAAGATGCCTTACTTGTCAACCTTTTTATTCACTTTTATTCACTTTTTTTGGCTCTGGGGGAAGGACTCGAACCTCCACGGTAAATACTTTGCGAGTTATTACCACACGTTAAACAGACGTGCATGTCTACCAATTTCATCACCCCAGATTATTGATTATTTCAATGTATCAAGTGCTGATATCATACGTGTCATACCAATGCCACCGCCAACTCTTGGAAAGAAGTCAAACTTGAGGAACTCTTCTAGTTCTGCTTCTACACGTTCCTTACCAAATAAGTCAAATAGTAAATTACTATAAGCACCTTCTGTAATAGTGTGGAATGTATCTCTCATCATATCAACATCACAACTACGTTCTGCTGATCCAATAGTTTCCATTCCGCCTAAAATAACATCAATTTTTCTACTAGTACCATCTCCGTTACGTGACATATTCCAAAATGGACTTGTCATTTCAGGAAATTCTGTAATCATTGTGCTTACAAAATCCTTATACATCAATGTTTCGTGTTCTGCTTCCATTTCTACATTTGGATCAACACTATAAACTTGTTGCCATTCTGCGTATGTTTTTTCTGTTGGTATATCAAATCCTAAATATTCACAAAGTTCATATTCCATTGCCTTTAGATCATCTATTGTTCCTGGCATTTCAAATTCAAACATTGGAAAAATAATATCATGTCTGCCCGGTATTGCATTAGGTTCTTGCCTATAGCTCGTGCTGACACAAAAAAAGCCCTTTGAATCGGGCTTTGTAAGTAATTCATGTTCTAGCCACATCTGGCCCGTCTGGGGAAGTGGCCAAATATTTCCTGCGTAATTATATGTTGCTACATTGAATGGATCTTCACATGCGGCAAGTATGCTTAGTCTGTTTTGGGTGTGGACTTCTAAGAATCCTTTACTCAAAAAAAAGGACCTTAAAAGGCCCACTGTGTCTGTAAATTTATCTGGTTGTATCAGTTGCGTCATTTCTTTTTCCTTTTTGTAAGTCAAAAAAATATAGTCAGTCAAAAAAAAGGAGACTATATTTTGTTATCAGTCTATTTATACAAACATCATAAAAAGTAAGACTTTTTACTTTTTCTTTATTAAAATACAAGTAAAACTACCAGGGTTCCATGATGCCTGTCTATATTCTCTTATTTTAGAATGTTGAGATATCCAATTAGGCATCTCACGCATTATTATACCTTGTCCTGTAATTACTTCTACACGTTTATGTCCTGCATAATATGCATCATCTATTTTAGATTTAAAATGTCGCCAGGCTTCATGTACATGATATCCATGAAGATCAATCATCCCAATGCATTTTACTTATTTTCTGCATCTCAAATTCTTCTACAAGTTCTTCCATTTGCTTTACGCTAAACCTAAAACTAAACGGGCCTGTGTTTACTTGTACAAATTCACATGATACTTGTTCAGGACGTGGTCCTGATTTACTAAGATACCAATAATACTTGCCACTTTTTGTTTCTAGACCTTCAACACCGGTACGCCAATTATCACATATGTATTGAAAATGTTCTTCTGACATTTGCCTACCAATATTCATATAATCAGTTACACGGAAACTTATTTTTACTGATTCTTCATCTTTAAACAAGTATAATTTAATGGGTTGGCTCATACGCCAAACGTTATCTCTATCTATATTAGGATGATTCATTCCTTTTTTTCTCCACATATTCTTTTAGATCTACTACTTTTTCAGTTTCTATAATATCTATTATAGTATGTGTTAGATTTATTTCCTGTTTGATAAATCCCATCTTAACATGTAGTTTTTCTAGTTCTCTATTGTAATATTCTAGTTCTCGCTGTTTACGATCACGTATATCATATACTTCTTGCAAGTTAATTATTAACTTAACGTCTTTCTTTACTGGTTGTATAAGCATTAGTTTGCCTTTCCTAATTATAGAACGGGTCACTGTCCTTTGGGCTATTCTCCTATAGGTGTTGACATGCAAGCAATGAATCTCTACCTGGCCACGTAGTTTCCCGTTCTATATTACTTATCACTCGATGGTTTCGACAAATGCACGTTCCTGTACAAAATCACCAGGGCTACGCATTGTGCCATGCATCCATCCAACGCTTTCTAACATATCACGTATCTCATTATTGAATGCAGGTCCGCCACATATCATAATTCTATCCCTTGATTTATCAAACACTAACGGATCTACTCCCAAATTAGAAAACAAGAGACCGCTCCTGATATTGTCTGTAATTCTTCCTTTGTAGACTCCCTCGGCAGGTGCCTCTCTTGTGACTGTTTGGTACACTTTAGCACCGGCTTGTTCCAATTCCCGTCTGAACACGAGTTCAGCGTTAGTACGACAAGTATGAGTAACAATAACCTCTTCATAATATTCATATACCTCCGGATGTCTGGCTAAACTTAGAAAAGGTGCTAAGCCTGTGCCTGTACTAATCATCCAAAGTCTACCATTACCGTTTATACATGGCTCTGGTTCTAAATTACGTAATAGTAATGTGCCTATTGCTTTTGGACTTACTTCTATCTCATCGCCTACTGCAATGTTTTGTAGTCTACTAGTTAATGGACCGTCTTCTACCTTAATACTTAAAAATTCCAAGTAATCGTCTTCTGGACTATTTGCAATACTATAAGCACGGTTTGGACTGAGTTTATCACCCATACCAATCATTGTAAATTCACCTGGTTGAAAGTTTTTCTTTTCCCAAGCATCACTCTTTGTTGTTCTAAACCAGAACAAATCATCTGTGTAATGTTCTATAGCCATTACCTTTTCTAAATTCATATTTTCCTCGTAAATTTAAATACATTACTACCCAATACCATATCATGAGCCCGTTCGTCCTGGTACTGATACTTTTTCATATATTCATTGTTAAGACTTGGGTTAAATCCTAACCATATTTCTCCACCTGGTCTTAAGATCTTCAGTAATCCTTTAACTAGGTACTCATATTCTTCATCTGTTTCAATTAGGCCGCCTGAAGCCTTATGCATAGCATTACCATTTGCAATAATATAATCATATAGCCCATAACGTTGTAATATTGATATAGGGCAACCTAATCCTGTATATTCCCAAAATACTGGTTGTACATATGGAATTAAATTACAATCTCTTATTTCATCATCATGTGCATTTGTGGTTACTACTGTGTGGCCTTTCTTATCAAGGTAATGTGCAAGGTGACCACATCCTGCACCAATTTCTAATATACAACTCTTAGGCTTAAACTTAATCAGATCATCTATATCTTCAGACTCTTGCCATCTTCTTGCATAGTCATACAAGTATTCCATTATACTTCCTTATAAAATTGTATATTGATTCCTGATTTTAGCCATTTATAATTAGGCTTACTACGCTTAACACAACTTGCATGTATTTGACATGCATCAAATACCATTATGTCACCAAGTTTAAACTCAAGTACAGATTCTATACTCAATCCTTGCATATTTCCTCTTGGAATCTGAGGGAATAGAAACCCTGTTTTGTCTGGCCATTCGTCTGTTTCTGCTATATTACCATGTATATCATATAAATCAGGATATTCACGAGCAATCTCATAATCTGAGTTTTGTTGAGAGCTAATCTGAACTCTATCAAATGTAATGCTTGTGCCAATATGCCTTTCATTAAAAAATGCCGTATGTGCATCTGCTCCATCTGTAATAGCAAGTGGTATCACACAACTTTTCCAAGGTATAACATTTTTTGCCCATTCAAATCGTTGTGTTTCTTCATATGTAAGTAAATCAACATGTGCATCATGTAATTGTGTAGTGATATAAAAGTTACCACTATGATGTTTGTAGTAATCTCCAATTACATTAGAGAATACGCTATCTAACCAAGGACAATTTACAAATAAAGTATCTATATCAACACTTGTTTGTATATTTCTGCTAGAAGGTGTCCATTTTGCTCCTTCTGCTAAAATAAACTGTTGCTGGAATAACTCATTTACTTGTTCAGAGGTAAGTGCGCCTGTAAAAGTTTTAGCTGGAGAGAAACTTTTTGTAATTTCGCTATGGTATTTTTTTATATTGTCTATCATTTTAATGCCGTAAAAATACTGTAACCTAACTTGCGTGTAATTCCTTGTTTTAAAAAATTACAAGCACAATGTATTCTTGCTGTATCAAATACAATTATATCGCCAGGTTTCCATTGTACTATACACTCTATTTCGAGTCCTGTAAACCTTTCAATTGGTAAATGTGTCAAATACTTATTATACACTACTTCATCAAACATGCAACCAGTATATCCTATTAGATCTTCATTAGTTAATAAATCTTGATTGTAATATACCTGTGGGTTGTTATGATTTTTACCTTGTGGAACGCCACCATGTCTAAGTTTTACTGGCCCATCCAAATAGCACTGTTTGAATATTGCAAAGTTTGTGGGCTCTGCAATCTCCATTGGTATAACTATTGTCTTATGCAGTTTAGGTTTCCAACGAACGCTATCATCGTTATGTAATATATGCGGGTGCTTAACTTCAAAGAAGTTTGTTGCAAAAGTCCAATGATCTCCAACAAATTCTGTAATAAATTTATCAGTCTTAATCCACCAATCAGTATGTTCTTCTTTATTAGGGTAATAGTCGTATGTTACTGGACCTGTGTTTTTGTGATTTTTAGGTCCTGAATGCCATGCTTCTAACAAATCTGACATTAAATCAGGTGGTACTACATTGGTATGAACTTGTGTTGGTTCTAATCTGCTAAGAATTTCCTGTTTTTCATCATTTGTTCTTAACATAAATATATTTAGCAAAAGAAAACTAAGGGCTACAGATGACGGATAATAAGCAATTTGTGCATGTATCTCATATAAGCCTAGAGGATCACCCAGTCATATGGATAGATAATCCAGAAATAAGCGATACCCTTACCCAGGGTTTTATAAAAAATGATGTTGATTTTCATAGGTCATTATTTGATGTTTACCATTCAATAAAAACAATAGAAGTAACTGATATGGCTGAAGCATTAAGTCTAGGTATCAGCAAATTTATATGGATTAAAAAAGGTTTACTAAATGCTCATGATTTTTTAGTAGAAATATTAAAACATGATACTACAAATTGGGCAACAGACTGGTGTGGATATATTGATTTAAAAAATGATAACAAAAGTGATCCTCCAGGAAAAATTAGTGCTATGATAGATAAACAACTAAACAAGTATAGACTATCACTAAAGGACAGATATCTACACGTTATAGATGAAGTGAATACTAAATGGTATGTAACTAATACTGAAACAAAGAGTATATGGATAGAGGACGAAAAGGATTCTGCTAACGAAATATGGACTACTGGTGGTGGGCTTACATGGGCTATAGAAGCATACATTAATTTTGCTAAGAAGCCAGGTAAAATAAACGTTTTAGATAATTCAATTCAGGCATTGCACATGTCAAATTATATGCATAAGAATTGGGACGGTATGCATTATGCAAAGTTTATAAGAGAATATGCTGAAGAAAATCCAATACTAGCCAAGGATTGGATTGCTATGGAATCGTTACAAGAATATAGTGATTTTTTAGATTTTACTAAATTTCATTACAGGTGGAATAATATAATAAAACCATCTAATTTAGTATGTGTTAAAATTGACATAATAAGAGATAGTAAAAAACTTATAGAAATACATAAAGATTGCAAAGCCTTTAAGAATTTTGTTGATTACAGTAATGCATACATGTATTATCCTACTGCATTACTATGGTCACAATCAGAAAGAAGAGAAAAGTTTAATGAAATATTTTTACTTCATGAACAAACAAAAGGAACTAAATTTAAAGAGAGGAATATGAATGCTTTACTCAGGAACTAGTGAAGAAGGACACAGAATTTCCGACAGAGTTGCAATAGGATGGTTAGGGAATCCAAGAATTGCAGACCCGTTATGGAAAAACATGTTGCAGAATGTAGCGGAATTTTATTGTGTAGAAGCAGAAGTGCATGGATTTAAGTATCAATTTTATGATGAAAATCCTGCTGAACTATGTAAGAAAGCACAAGAAGCTGGCTGTTCACATATGTTGATATGTAAGGTAGGGTTATTTCCACAACAATTATTTGACAAGTTTACGGAATGGTTTGAAAACTACTACAATGGAGAAGTATTTGTTGGACATGTTTTAGATAAAGGTGATCTATATTACGAAATTCATCCACAATGTATGCTAGTTGATGTTGATTGGTTTAATAATAGATGTGGAGAATTTTCACAACGCTTCAGAGGTAGAAAGTGGAAAACAGCTGAGCCTATAAGAAGTGCAGAAAACTTCCATGGTGCGTACACACCCAAATGGGTTCGAGGTGTTGGTGTGGATAAAATTTATGAAGGATCTTGTTGGGGGTACAATGTAGTAGAAGCTGGATTACAACATAAAAATGGTATTGGTATTTGGCCTCAAAAAATTAGAGAAACTTATTGGTATGCGTATGGTGAAGTACTAGATGACTACGTGGGTAAGAAGGCAAAGATTATTGGTGCTTTACAAAATAAAGAATCATTCTATATTGCAAATACAGAAGACTTTACACTTCCTGACCAACCACCAAAAGTAGATCCAAGCATAAAACGTAGAATGTTCTGTACTAGTGGTGGACTAATGGCACCATTTTTAACATATAATCACTTTGGTAATGTTACGGCAGACCAGCATGTTATTGTAATGGATAGATCAGGTGTTGCCTTGGGACTTTCAGATACTATTTTTAACGAATTTAAGCCTAGTAAAGAAACATACTTTGATTGGTGTTCTGACTATCTTGGAAAATATAAATGGCAGAGAAAAATAATTCAAGGAAAGCATAGGTTAAAATCTATGAGTGAATATGTACAATATCATGATGGATTTAAAGAATACTATGAAGATACATTCAATCAAGTTCCTAGAGACTTTGAAGAATTAGATTTGTTTGATGTTGATGACTTCAAACATATATTAGAAAAATGGGCTTTTATTGATGCAAGAGATAATAAAGATTCAAAATATGAAGTCTACATTTGTTTAAGTAATGTATTTCACTTCTATCAATCTGCTGTGTTTTTTAATATTAAAGAAAGAGAAAAAATAAAAGCAGATATTGAACAATACCTTAGAGATATTAAGGAAGAATTGCCCAACGTAACATTACATATAATTGGTCCAGGAGGACAATTTGAATACAATGGTTACATTCCATTCAGTATGCAAGGTGCAGAAAAAGCGAAAGAGATATTTCCATGGACATAAAAAATAAAGAAAAATATGAAGAATTCAAAACAAAGGTTGAAGCTTTTGTTGACGCATGTAATGAACATGAACATTACCAACACTTAACTCCACGTCCTGAACATTTTAATGAATGGAAAGAAAATCGTGGTGTAATGCAAGAGTATGGAACTTGGATTGTTAGTGAAAGTAATTGTCCTAGTCTTAAACTAGATATAGAATTTCCTAATGAAAAAGTATTAGAAGAATGCAATGCACAATATCATCAGTTTGTAAAACATAGAGGACCACAACATCCTGGATGGAGTAGTATGTGTATACATGGACAAGGGATAGGATATACTGATCCACCAAAAGAATATCCAGGCGTTGAAGCAGAGTTTCATTGGACTGAATTAAGTGAACAATGCCCTGAAACAACAAAATGGTTTAAAACACAATGGCCATTTACAGATTATGATCGTGTACGTTTTATGTTAATTGAGCCAGGTGGATTTATCCAACCACATGCAGATTACGATGAACGGAGAATGGCCGCATTTAATATTGCAGTAAGCAATCCACCAGGAGTTGATTTTGCTATGGAGGAAGCTGGTTGTATTCCGTGGGAGCCAGGAGATGTTCGTGCTATTGATATTGGCAGAAAACATGCTGTTATTAATAACGGAACAGAAGACCGCATACATATGATTGTACACGGCAAGTTTAATCAAAATTTTAAGGAATTGTTGTGTAGAAGTTACGACAAGTTAATAGAGAGTCTTTCTAACTAGATCGTCAAACCATTCTCTGCGAAGCCAATAAGCGTGTTCATAATGCTCAAGAGCATCTCGTAATTGTGGGCTCCAATTTATATCCAAATAATCTAAAATCATCTGGGGCTTTTGCCCTTTAAACCAATGTGGATCTTCTATTAGAAGTGATCCTGGATTATAATCAATTACTACATCTGTCATGTTCTCATTGTAGTCTAATATTTTATCTAATAACAATCTTTTTACGTTATCAGCATCTTCCATTTCAATAGGTATGTCATTACCTGCGAGTATATTTTCATGTAGATCCCAATGCATAAAATTTAATTGCCACATATATTTCAATGTGCCATTGTCAAATGCATCATGCATTTTTTGGTGGTATTTACTATACCAAACTTCTTTCCAACTATCTGTAACTTCACCATTTACGAGTTTATGGTCTGTCCACCACAGTTCACTATGCCCATCCACGTCTTCTTTTGTCATTGGTGTAAATGCATGAGCCATAACATATTGAAAGCAATCTTCTAGAGGAGATTGATGACAGACAATTAGCTTATCACATTCAATTTTTTGATCATAGTATTTTAGGTTGCCAAAATAATTACTCCATACAAGCATGTCATAATCTTTTTCTAATGGACGCATTGGTGCAATAATATCACCACGTATATTTTCCATTAATCTATGACATTCAGTATGTTCATCATGTCTATATGCATCGTTAACTAGACCAGAATCTTCATCTGCTTTATTTTTAAACGTGAACTTTGGACCCGTATATACTTGAGGGCCTATACCTGGTTGCTGACATAGCCACCATGCTATGCTATCTTGTGTACCATTTTTAGTACCATATATTACTGTTATCATTTATTAAACCGCTCATTATAGGCTTCTTCAAAGCCTTGTTCATAATCTGCGATGGGAGCACCATCACAACCATCTCTCCATAGTCGATTAAAGTAACTGTTTGCCGAGGACAAGATGGTACTATCACTAGTATTTAGGTGACCCTTCACCATCCAAAATAAACGACAGGCTTCTTTATGTGAATATTCCATATACTCTACTATTTAGTGAGTGCTAACTCCGTTAGCGCCAACTTTGGTCTCAGTGGTAGGATTCGAACCTACGATCTCCTGGTCCCAAACCAGGCGCTTTACCAGACTAAGCTACACTGAGCTTGGCAAAGGTGGAGGGATTCGAACCCCCGACCTGCGGTTTTGGAGACCGCCGCTCTACCAACTGAGCTACACCAATATATTTTTAACTTCTTGGGCTTTATCTATCCCAAGTTTTTCTTCTTTTGGTAACTCTAATGCACGCCACTCTCTTGAATACCCATCTGGATAATCAGGCTCCTGACGAAGTTTCCATAACATCCAATCATAATAACGTTCTGGTTCTTTGTCCATTGCGTTTCTCCTATAATGAATAAGACTGAGTTAACCTCAGCCTTATCATTAAATATTTAGTTTGTATTGTATTTCCTACGTATTGCCTATTTCAGCCCGCCGTCCGTGTTGCGTTTCATAATTGTTTAGTCATAAGTTATGGTGCCCATGGAGGGACTTGAACCCCCACTCCGTAAAGAACAGGTACCTAAAACCTGCGTGTCTACCAATTTCACCACATGGGCCTACGTTAAGTCCGAAAGTGGCTAACCGTTGGCCACTGCGGGTTTATTGAGTAACCACCCTATCCGAAATACTTATTAAGCATTTCTAATCTGTCATCTGCAGATGCGAGCTTGTTTAGTTCTTCTATAACTGCTTCAGTTACATCTGAGTGCTCACCTATGCCTGCAGGCATAGTTTGATAAACTTTAATATTAGCTGTGTGAACTGCTATTTCGCCTTCAGCTTGCTTCTTAGCCGCTTCAAGTATTGCTTCTCCAACATTCATAACATACCCTTTCGCTGGATCATAAACTACGTGTTTATGGTGCCGGTGCACAGATTCGAACTGCGGACCTACTGATTACAAATCAGTTGCTCTACCAACTGAGCTACACCGGCTTAACTTTATTTATTTAACAGTAAGTTCCATATTCATTGGTATTTTATCACCAACATTATACAACTTATCTGTACGGAATTTAAGAGCTCCACCAGCATATTCAATTACAATTTGATTACCAGTTACTTTTTCATATTGTTGAGTCGTATATGTTGTATTGCACTTCTCAACACTCTTATAGCCAATAATTTCTACATTACTCTGTCCGTTTTGTGAACCTTTAACTGCACCAATGGCCGCTCCAATAGCAGTGGCGGCTTTGTTGCCATCACCTTTACCAAACTGGTTACCAATCACACCACCAATAATAGCACCAATAATAGCATCACCACTATTTTTACCATTACCTTGTTTGTAGATAGGTACTTCAACCATACCACATGAGGTATTGGGGATTCGCTCTTCTACAGTCACATAATAAGGCTTTACTTGCGTTACTGTTCCATGTACAGTAAATGAACCCGTTGCACCTGAAAATGCAAGTGCTGGTGAACATGCTGATAGCGCCAAAATACTTGTGGCAATAATTCCTGAAAGTTTCATAACTTACTCCTGTGTTTTAATATTGTCTTATATTACTATGTATTCATAGCCTTGTCAACCATTAATTTAATATCAATACCAAGCTCTTTCTCAAAATTGAACTCTAATTGATCCTCATTAATTTCTCGTCTAAAGTCATCATACATGTCTTGTACAACAGTATCTGTACTATAGACGATTTCATTTCCGAATAAATCGTAACCCATTACACTAACTCTGGAAACATCTGTTTAATATAATTACGTACGATTATGTCAGTTTCTTTATCAACTGTATGAATACGTGCTTTCGGTGCTTCAACGCCTAAACAAAAGATCTCGTCCTTGGCTACCCTAAGTAGTTCACGTTTGTTCAACTTTTGAATTTGTTGTAAATTCACTTGTTCAGAAACGATCGCACTTAGAATATAATCACTAACGTCCTTGTGGTCCATAGGGATCACAATCTTTGCGTTAATACGTTTAGCACCATCTGGATATATTTGTGCTCTCATATTCTTTCTTCTCTTTACCTTTCAATTACTAAAATGGTTTCTTTACTTACTAAACACATTATAGCATATAACAGGCTGGTGTCAACCATTATTTCTTACTTTTCTGAAATAATCTTACTTTATGTAATAAATGTTACTAAAGTGCCGCAATGCGGGCTTGGAAGTCAGCAAAATCGGTGCTGTCTGCTACTGTTGTTTTAAGAGTAGCTAGGGTAATTGTTGTTGCTATTGTAGCATAAACACTTAAATCTGGTGGTGTATATGTAAAAACACCAGAGCTATTATTATATGTTAAGCTAGGACTGCCTGCACTAGCAGACGTTACGCTAAGGGCAGATTTGGCTATATTTGACGTAATATATCCGCTATCATTAGTAAATGCACTTACTACTGTGGGTACTGAAACACTTGGTAAATTGTCCAAACTATAGTAATCATTACTTAATGCAACAGCCGCCAGGTTAGTTGTCTGCGTATATGCTGATAAGTTAGGCGGAGTATATGTAAGTACTCCAGTTGAATTATTATAAGTTAATGCAGGATTTAATGAAGGATTTGCAGTGGTAACTGACAAGTTTAATGTTGTTGCACTTCCACCACCTGATGTAGTTGCAGTACTGGTTCCTGCTAGGTTTGTAGTTGCAGTAGGAGCATTATGAACTACTTGTCCAGAAGTTGATAATCCGGAAAGTCCGGGCTGTGTAGTAATAGTTGCCGCTGATCCTGTACTTGTTTTTGTATTTTCTTGCACATTTGCTGTTGTGTATCCTATAATTTTACCACAGTAATCATATACAGGATTTTGACCTCCTATTGTAGCAATAGGGTCGTTGTTATCTGCATCATCTAATTTTGCTATTAGTTCTGGCTCTAATAAGTAATGGAAAATATTATTTCCTTGTCCATCAACTTCATAACTTTTTAATGCATCATAATTTGCTTTTAAATTATTTGCAATACCCTGTGCTTGCATTAATGTCATAATGTTAGGGTCAATACCTACACCAATTCCAGTATGTATTCTATCAGTAGGTGCGAATAGGCTTCCGCCTTTTCCGTTAATACCACCGGCACCACCGCCGCCGCCGCCACCGCCGCCACCACCGCCAGCTGATTCAGTAGATCCTGTTCCAAAGTTATTTTCAAACTTTATAAGGTTGTCTATATCTGCTTTAAATGCTTTTAGTGTGTTTGTAAAGTTATCAAGTGTTGACTGTGGTAGATTTGCTAGATTGCTTAGATTGTCTTGGATATCTTTTAGAATACCGCCAGCAAATATTGGTTTAAATGTTCCATCAGAATTAATACATCCACCAATATCACTATCAGCTAATTGTCCTAAGTTATCCAGCATTCTTTTACCTTCGCCAGTAAAACTACCAAACATATCACCTAAAACATTTGGAATTGCACGTGGTTGAATAGGTGTTCCACAGAAGTTAATCATGTTTGCAATAGCCGCAAATTCTGCTATAGCACCATTAATACGTCCTAAAACATTTTCAATATCAGTATGTGCAGTAAATTCTTCCAAGGCCGTTTCAGCTTCTTTAAGAGCTCCCTCTAGTTCTGCTAGAGCTCCTTGCCAATCAACACCTGCATTGTTTAGCAATCTACCTAAATTAGCTTTAATACAAATTTGTAGATTAGGTAACTTCAATCCATTTCCAGCTAACAAACTACATATAAGTTCACGCATTGTGAAGCTAGACTCAGTCGTAGTAACAACACCAGTGGTTGGATCTATTTCTGCGCCAGTTGGTATACTTACTGTTCTGTTTAGGTATTCATCTACGTTTGTTAAACCGTCTTGAAAATCCGACATCTATCCTCCAATATAAACATTTGGGCTACCACTAGTAGCACGTGGTGTACAGTGTGATCCTCCAGGTATTGGGCATAGAGAATCTGGACTTGCATGGTTTCCATTAATAACAACCAAGATGTTTCCAATATAAACATTAGGGTTTCGGGCATTTAAATTGCCGCCGCCATGACTATTGGGGTTACCATCAACTGATGATAACAAATTGTTTGTAAAAACGTTATTGCATGACGCATTTGTAACGGCGCCACATGCTCTTGAATCTGTATCTCTATGTAGTGCTGGCATTAGTTCACCATTGCTATTCCTGTAGTACTTTTTGTGTATGTATCACTAGCATCTTTTGCAGTCTTTACTATACATATAATACTATTTAGCCGTAGTTTTACCTTTGCTTCTTGATCCACTGTAAACATAAATGGTGCAAGGCCTGGGCCTTTTTCATTTGCTATTAACATGAGTGGTTTTTTAATCACAATGTGATCATCCTTTTCTTCCTCTAGACGAGCTACCATTTCCTCGCCTGAGCTTAATTTAATGCTGACAGTATCGCCAACTTTATAAGGGGTTTCGATTATCATTTTTTATTTCCTAATTGTAACCAGTTCCATTGTAACCAGTGTTTTCAATGTAACTTAGCATTTCGTTATAGCCGCCGACTTTTGTGCCGCCAACTATTATTTGTGGGAATGTTCTTGCTCCTGGAAAGGTTTCAAAAACATCTTCTCTTGTGAAGTCCGTGTCTAACTGTTTGTATTCATATTTATAACCACGTGTTTCACAAAATTGCTTGGCCGCATTGCAATACGAACAAGCTGTCTTACCGTATATTGTTATTATACTCATTACTTCTCCTACTATAGGGATAAGCCATTAAATGTCTTATCATCTACATCTTGTTTAGTACCGCCAATAATATAACTAGTAATTTCAGTTTCTTGTGGTGCTACTTGCACTTCTGCACCTGAAATCCACTTTTGTGTCCATGGCAACGGATTGGCTTGTGTAGTTGTATATGGGCATTTTAATCCTAGTGCCGTCATACGTTTACAACAGATCCATTCAATATAATCATGCAATAATTTAGCATTTAAGCCAATCATTGATCCATCTTTAAACAGATAGTCTGCCCATTGCTTTTCTTGTTCAACTGCATCTATAAACATAGCTTGTACTTCTTCTCTACATTCTTCTGCAATTTTAGCAAAATCTGGATCCTCTTTTGTGAGGACTTTTGTTAACATATATTGTGTACTGCCTAGATGAACATTTTCATCTCTGGCGATTAGTTTAATAATTTTTGCGTTGCCTTCCATTTTCTTAAGTTCTGCAAATGCCCAAGAGCAAGCAAAACTTACATAGAAACGAACACCTTCTAATATGTTAACACTATTAAGTGTCAGCCATATTTTTTTCTTTAATTCATATTTGTCAACCACAATCTTCTTACGATTAACAGTATGTTCTCCTTCACCCAATAACTGATAATACATACTATCAGAAATTAATGAATCGTAATACTTTGTAATGTCATCCGCACAATCTAAAATCTCATCAACGTTTAACAGATCATCAAAAACTGCTGTTGGATTAGGAAAGATATTACGAATAATATGGGTATATGAACGTGAGTGAATTGTTTCACTAAATGTCCATGTAGTAATCCAGTTTTCAAGTTCTGGTAAACTAACAATAGGATTAAAACTTTCAGCAGGTGCTCTACCCTGTACTGTATCTAAAAGAATCTGACGTTTTAGATTACTTGTAAAAATATGTTGTTCATGTTCCGTAAGATCTTTAAAGTCTTTTGAATCTTTACTGATGTCTATTTCTTCAGGGCGCCAGAAGAACCCTAACTGTTTATCAGTTAATTTATCAAATTGTTTATACTTCATAGTATCGTATCGTTGCATACCTAGACCCTCATCTAGAAATGCTAAATTCTCTGTATGTTCTTTTGTTGCGTTTGTATTTAAAACAGCCATGTCACTAGATCCTTTATATTACACATGCTTCACAGTCTTCATCATCAATCTCGGTTAATGCTAGTGCTTCATCTTGTTTGAATTCCATCTCACCAGCACCATCATATGTGTTAAAGTAATATAATTGCTTACCACCATATTTGTAAAACATAATAAGATGTTGTAGCATTGTACTCATTGGAATCTTCTCGTCTTCGTAATGGACAGGATTGTAACTTGTATTTACACTGATACCTTGATCAATATACTTTTGCAATACTGCCATAATCTTTAAATATCCTTCAGGAGACTTCTGCTCCCAAAGTAAATCGTATGCATTTTTCATACGTGGATAACCAGGAACAACCTGCTTTAGAACACCATGTTTGCTTTGTTTAATACTTACATAGCTACGTGGAGGCTCAATACCGTTTGTACTATTACTAATTTGTGCTGATGTCTCTGAGGGCATCAACGCCATTAATGTACTATTACGAATACCAGTTTCTTTAAGTTGCTTACGCAATCCTTTCCAATCCTGACGTTCTTTGTGTGGTACAAGCTCGTCTACTTCTTTTTTGTATGTAAGATTAGGTGTAATTCCATGTCCATATTTTGTTTCTAATGTGCCTGAAATTGCTCCTTTTTCTACAGCCAAATCTGCACTTGCTTTAATTAAGTAATAACTCCATGCTTCTGCCCACTCGTCAATTAAAGCTAAATCTGGATTTTGGTAATTTGTATTGTTTTTTGCAAGCCAATATGCAAAATTAATAATACCAACACCCAACGGACGTCTTTTCATTGTACTGATTTCTGCCGCTAATACTGGATATTTTTGATAATCTAAAAGAGCATCTAAAGCACGAACTGCTAACATTGCTGGCTTTTCAAAATCTGCAGGAGTTTTAATATTCCCCCAATTGATTGCACTTAAAGTACATAAGCTAATCTCGCCTTCTGCATCATCAAAAGATGATAAAGGTTTTGTAGGTAAGTTAATTTCACAACATAAGTTACTTTGTTTTACTGGTGCTTTAGACTCAACAAAGGCACCATGTGTATTTGCATGATCAACATTCATTAAGTATACACGCCCTGTGTTTTTACGTTCTTCCATAAACTGTCCAAATAGTTCACTTGCACTAATTGATTTCTTTCTGATAGAATCGTCTTTTTCTGCTGTTTCATATAAACGTTTAAATTCATCTTGATCAGCAAAGAAAGCATCATACAAACCAGGAACATCTGCAGGTGAAAATAGTGTAATATTTCCGCCTGTGAGTAAACGCTCATACATAAGTTTATTGAACTGTACACCATAATCCATATGACGCACTCTATTATCTTCTGTGCCTTTATTATTTTTTAATACTAATAAATCTTCTACTTCTAAATGCCAAATTGGATAATACAATGTTGCGGCTCCGCCTCTAACTCCACCTTGTGAGCAAGACTTAACTGCACTCTGAAATAACTTATAAAAAGGAATAACACCTGTATGTGTTGCATCACCCTTGCGAATAGGGCTACCGATGGCACGAATACTGCCTGCGCCAACTCCAATGCCCGCCTTCTGTGAAACATACTTAACAATAGCACTTGAAGTAGCATTAATGCTATCCAAACTATCATCTGTTTCAACTAGAACGCAAGAAGAAAATTGTCTTTGAGGAGTTCTTAAACCTGCCATAATAGGCGTAGGCAAACTAATATCAAAATTACTTACTGCATTATAAAAATCTCTTACCCAACGCATACGATCAACTGTATATTCACTAAACAATGTTAATGCAATCATCATATATGCTATCTGTGGTGTTTCGTATACAATTCCTGTTGCACGATTTTGTACTAGATACTTTCCACGAAATTGTTCCATACCCACATATGCGATATTCTCATCACGACTATGATTAATATAGGAATCAGCAATATTAATCTCTTCTTCTGTATATAGTTCTAGTATCTCAGGATCATAAAAACCTAATCCAATATTCTTATTAATA
>Ga0213861_10000210_pt1 | contig 48638 bp, 40 predicted proteins | sample PICome_4_FD_160110 | JGI IMG/M metagenome (GOLD analysis project Ga0213861, IMG submission 160110) | Coastal seawater microbial communities near Pivers Island, North Carolina, United States - PICO131 | ecosystem: Environmental > Aquatic > Marine > Coastal | place: USA: North Carolina... | reverse complement strand
ACGGTAAAAATACGCAATTGGGATAAAACCATCACCACCATTCCGACCTATGCGTTGATATCAGACAGCTTTAAAAACTGGCGCGGCATGTCGAACTCCGGCGTGCGCCGCATCAAACGCTCTGTCAGTATCGATATGTCGAGCGTAGCATTCCTCGACCAAGAGTCTCTACCGCGACTACGCAAAATCTCTCTACTCAAAGATTACCTGTCCCAGAAAGAGCAGGAAATCGACTCATGGAACACTCAGAATGCCGATTTAGCCAACCCCATCAATGCTAGATCACTCACTAATATCGGCACTTTCCGAGCCTACATCAGAGAGTATCTCAAAAATCACCCAAAAATCGCCCAAGAGGAAACACTCCTTGTGCGTCAACTGCAGCCCACTGAGAACGGCATCCCCGTCGAGCTCTATATATTTACAACGGATAATCGCTGGGCATATTACGAAGACATCCAATCAGACATCTTTGATCACCTCCTTTCCATCTTGCCTGAATTTGGTCTGCGCGCTTTCCAAGCCCCCTCGGACTACTCTTTTCAATCCATGACCAACGTTAAGTAAAACGATGAACTTATTCGACACCCTCACCCGCAGCAAACGAGCGCTCTCACCCATCGACGGCAAGGCCTTTCGTTTTTACTGCTGCGGCCCCACCGTTTACGGCCCCGCACACATCGGTAATTTTCGTACTTTTGTGATGCATGATGTCTTTCGCCGTGTTCTTGAAACGAGCGGCATGACTACTCTCCATGTGCGTAATATTACCGATGTAGATGATAAAACCATCCGTGACTCCCAGGCTGCCGGCAAGACTCTTAGGGAATTCACTACTCATTGGCTGGAGAAATTTCATGCCGATTGCGTGGCCCTCAACTGCCTAGCTCCTCACATCGAACCGAGTGCTCTCGACCACATCCCTCAGCAGATCGCCATGATCGAGCGGCTGATCGAAAAGGGCAACGCCTATGCCTCCGGCGATGGTTCCGTTTACTTCAAGGTTTCTTCGTTCCCAGAATACGGTAAGCTATCCCACCTTGATACACGTGAGCTCGATCTCGGCAAAACCCAGAACCAACGCGCCGATGCGGATGAATACGAAAAAGACTCCATTGCTGACTTCGTTCTTTGGAAATCACGCAAAGCCGAAGATGGTGAAAACTACTGGGCATCTCCTTGGGGAGAAGGTCGTCCCGGCTGGCATCTCGAGTGCTCCGCCATGATCAAGGAATACTTGGGTAATGAATTTGACCTGCACTCTGGAGGAGTTGATCTGATCTTCCCCCATCATGAGAATGAAATAGCTCAGTCACGCTGCAGCTGTGGCGGCGACTTTGCTGCCCACTGGTTTCACATTACCCACCTGATGGTGGATGGCGGAAAGATGTCCAAGTCACTCGGCAACCTCTACACCATCGATGACCTTGCGCAAAAAGGTTACACCGCCATGGAGGTTCGCTACGTCCTCATTTCCGGGCACTATCGTAAACAACTCAACTTCACGCTCGACTCCCTTCATGCAGCCAAGGAAGCCTTACAAAAGCTAGCCAAAGGTCGTGTATTACTCGCATCCATCGGAGACAGCCAGGCTGACTGTTCTGTAGCTATGGAGAGCTCAGTCTTTGCCCCCGCCTGGGAGTCACTCAATCAAGACCTCAATACCCCCGCAGCACTGGGTCATCTATTCTCAGGCCTCAAAACCTCACAGAACCTCAAGGGTGAAGATGCTGTCGCCAACCTCGCCGCCTTTGATGCTATTCTCAACGCACTCGGGCTCGAACTACCAGCCCAAGAACAAGAGCAATCATCAGATGCTCCCGCTGACATCCAAGAGCTTGCTGAGCAACGCTGGCAAGCGAAGCAAAACAAAGACTGGGCTGCTTCAGATCAACTGCGCGACCAACTCAGCTCCGCCGGCTGGACCGTCAAAGACAACCCAGATGGTTACGAGCTAAGCCAGTTATAGTATACTATAGTCATCGTCATTCCTGCTTGAAAACAACCGCAGTCAATACGACAATCCCAACATGATCCGCCCGCGCCGCAATCGCAAATCCCCCGCTGTCCGTGCTCTCGTTCGCGAAACCACACTGTCAGCCTCCGATTTCATCTACCCGCTCTTCGTCCATGACAAAAATGCCGATGAAGCGATTGACTCAATGCCTGGCTGTATCAGATGGTCGATTGAAGGCCTGCTCAAAGAAGCTGGAGAGGCCCAAGCGCTGGGTATTCCCGCGGTGGTCATTTTCCCTGCCATCTCGGAGGATTTAAAAAGCTCAGATGCAGCACAATGCTACAATGATGACGGCCTCATTCCTCGTGCCATCAAAGCACTCAAGGCCGCTTATCCTGAGCTCTGTGTCATCACCGATGTCGCCCTCGATCCATACAACAGCGATGGTCACGATGGCCTCGTCGCTGAAAATGAGCACGGCATAATTGAAATCATCAACGATGAGACTGTCGAAGTGCTGTGCCAACAAGCACTCTGCCATGCCCGTGCCGGAGCTGACATGGTATCCCCCTCTGACATGATGGACGGGCGTGTCGAGGCTATCCGCACCACACTAGACTCAGAGGGTTACCAAGACGTCTCCATTCTTGCCTACACCGCTAAGTATGCTTCAGCTTACTACGGCCCATTTCGAGGTGCACTTGAATCGACACCTAAGGCAGGTGACAAAAAAACCTACCAGATGGATCCCGCCAACGTTCACGAGGCAATACGTGAGACCCTACTCGATGAAGAGGAAGGCGCGGACATCATCATGGTCAAACCTGCCGGCCCCTACCTCGATGTCATTTCACAGGTCCGCAATGCCACCACTTTACCCCTTGCCGCATACCAAGTAAGTGGTGAATACTTGATGATTAAAGCTGCCGCTAAAGATGGCTGGCTGGACGAACAGGCCGTCATGATGGAGTCCCTTATCGGCATTAAACGCGCCGGAGCAGACATCATTGTCACCTACTTTGCCAAGCAAGCTGCGAGCTGCCTATAAATCAGCTTTACTATGACAGCATCACTTGAGCAGCCCCTCGAGAAGACTGCCCGCCTTTTGCTTCAATAGTTCACCGGCGGCACCCTTGGTAGCCTTTGAAAGATCAATAATCTTACCATCAGGTCTTATTTTCGGATCTGAAAAGTCACCGGTTGATTTAATTTTAACCAGCAAGCGGTCATCGCGAAAAAGATTTTCATTCACATCGTCGGCAACACTCGCCCTTAGCTCCTTTGGCAATAGCTCCAGCCCTTTTAAAATAGTAGGAGCCATCACCGCGCTTGTCTTTTTAGATGCCAGCAATTCGCCTCGGACATCGTGTTGATCTGTCTGCGTGTTAAGCCATCCTCCACCAAGCACAGCAACCTCCCAGTCCTCCACCCAGATAGAGAGAGGCTTGGTAATGTCTATGCGGCCTAGATGATAGTGCGCTGAAATCGATTTACTGCGCCCGAAGCTTGCTCTCTCCGGCGCTTTACCTACGTTAACCCCCACTTTTTCGAGCACGGAAAGCTGCTCCCAGGAACGGGAAATAAAGGGTATATTCGTACTGAGCCATGATTCATCTGACAAACTAAATACCCCATCGACCTCGGGCTCAATCTCACCTGTTGTTACATTGAACAAGCTGACACGAGAAAGCCCATCTATATACAAATCACCGTAATGCTCTCTCTTTTCGGAATACACACGAATCAAACTCTGCGCCTTCAGCTTGGCTTCATTGGAGGCCACCAAATCATTCGGGTCTATTTGGATAGAACTTAGCTCTACATACAGATCATTGCATTCTATTTGCAAACCCATTTCCTCGAGGGCTACGTTCAAGCTGCTATTGCTTATGGAAAGCCCACCGAGTGAGGCGACAAAGTCCCCTTGTTGATGAATGTTGAATCCCCCGTGCTTCTTTTTGCTAGTTTCTTGCATCTTTCCCTCTGCCTCATCAGGGGATTGAAAAAGCTTTTCAAGAGATGTCGTACCATCCTTGTAGTAGGTGATTTTAATATCAGCTTCTTTGATCCCGATATGCTTCACATCAATGTGCTTTTGAAACAGGCCTAACCATCCGATGCTAAGACTGATTTCGCCTATCTTGACAGGTGCCTCAGCGGGAACCTTACCCCCCTTAGGCATGAGAGAAACATCACTAATAACGACCTTAGCTGGGAAATTAAAAATAGACACCTCCACTCCGCCAATCGAAACCTCACTATTAATTGATTCCTCAATTTTTTGTTCCAACAGATCTTTGGTGGCTATATTTTTCGCCCACAGTCCTATTCCAACGAATACACAGAGAACAAAAGCGCCCGTCAGCGCGATCATTTTGATTGAAGGTTTTTTAAATAGAGTAGCCATTATAGTAAGATTTGGTTGAGCGAGTTATAACCATGCAAGGGTATATGATATAGGTGTCACATTATCAGATAGGGTTGAGTTAACAGCAATAAAATCAATCGTGGCAATATACCTAATTCAGACCTTGCGCCCTTGGCTATGATAACAATATGTTGCCGTCATGATCTTAACACTGCTTAGCGCCTGCTGCCTCATCATTTTGGGTCTTGGAGGGTTTCTAGGCTGGGAGCGACTCGGAACAGAAGGTAATCAGGTGGAAATGCTTATGCCCGTTTTTTTTGGCGGCGCTCTGATTATCTGTGTGGCATTCGGACGCCAGCATTATCGTCACGGATTGTATGGAGGGCTCATTGTTGCTCTACTTGGTATAGTCTCGGCAATCGTGCGTATTTACCAGTATGAGCAGTTTCAGAGCATCGCTGACCCCAAAACCCAAATCATTATCGCCATGGCTGCTATTTGCGCACTGCAACTCTCCATCTCCTGGAAAGAGGTTCAAAGAGACAGAGCTCGACTGCAGGAGGTCGATGATATCGACTAGGCCACAAGGGCTATGTGAGCCAACATAGACACCACTTGACTCAATTTCTCAGAAAAAAGTCTTCCAGCTTTCCTCCATTTTACCTTTGCGCCTAAATCCAAATAGGGGCCGCCATTGAGGTGCCTTAGGATACATGGCGGGAAACATACCAGCCTCATGAGGAAGCTGATTTGCCTTGCGCGTATTGCATTTAATGCAGGAAGTCACAATGTTGTCCCAACGGGTTTTACCGCCTTTATCGCGTGGCAACACATGATCGAGGTTAAGATTTTTTTCGGGAAACTTCTGGCAGCAATATTGGCAGGTATAGTGATCACGTAAAAAGACATTGTGACGCGTGAATTTCACCTCCTTACTTGGCAGTTTGTCATAGAGTGCTAGCACGATTACTTTAGGAATCTTCATCGCAAAACGCACAGATCTGATCACCTCCTCAGCCACCCTCTCGGAGGATGATTCCAACCAGGACCCTAAATCGTGCGTCTGATATTTCATATCCCCCTCCGCCTCTACCACGTGCGCATGCCCGAGACAAAGCAACTTCAAAGCCCGACGCACGGAGCAAGTCTGAATAGGCTGCCAGAGTTTATTGAGAACTAATACATTCAAATCCAAAGCTTCGATCATAATAAGCGGGTAGATTATATAATTTACGGATTTTAACACCCAATCGATTAGCCTTCAATCTTGAAATTTGATCAGCCGCATAGCTCATTTTGTCAGCTATATTTGATCTCGTTGAAAGCAATATGAACAACTGCAAGGTGACATTCCTAGATGAAAGACAAGAGAGATACACCTTCTCAACAAGCTTATTCACACTCGATGCTCAAGACGCAAAAGCCCTCTGTGAATAACTTGGGCAATACCCTTGGTTTTATAAAATAATACAGAAACAAGCAAAAATATATTAATCTTCCTGATCCCATACAGCAACAAATTCGAGTGCTCGCTCAGGATCATTCAAGACAAGCGATGGATTGTGAATAACTTGGTCATAAAGTGCCTTCAGCTCACCCTCAGCGAGTTTGTTTTTTCGCAAAATTCGAAGCTGCCCTCCTTTATTAGGCATTCGTTTTTTGGCTATCTCCAGCGCCACGCGTCCCATGGTCATGCGCACATTGAGCTCAATGACATAACGTATTCCTAATGAGCCATCGGCCTGACGAGCGACCATCGCATCCACCCCAACAGGTCCAATATAGCCCTTAAGCAAAGTGCTCAGCGCTAGGGGGATTTCCTCACCATAGACATTATTGATCTTTGCATCTCGGAACAGAAATGCACTCAATTCATCATTAAACCCCGTAGCCCACTTCGGCTTAACCCTTGTGCTTTGGTAGCGCCCTTGGGCGTCATTCTTCATCTCAGTCATTCCTATGAAGTCTATCTGCCCACCCTCACGCATTTCATAAAGTGCAGAAAAATCCAACTCCCGTTCCAGCCACGGCTCTACAGCAACGCCACCATGACGCTCCATTACGTTGTTCAACCACGGCATGTAATCGTCTCCCGCCATGACTTTTCGATGCCCACGGCCCGCACACGCGTATGCAGCCTTGAGCAGAACTGGTCCTCGCTTTAGCCGGCATTCCACTTCCTCAACTGCCGAGTCCAGATCCTTGCAGAAAAATCCAGCCTCCTCTCCAGACGATGTAAGCATTTCATTGAGCCGAAAACCCGCTTCTTTACTAAACCACCATCCAGGAACCTCCCCACGCCACTGCCATGGCAGAGTCGGTGATATATCACCGGCAAAAGACTTGAGCGCATCCGAAGCGTCTGGTGACCAGGCCCACGGACGTAGCCCCCCTAGCTTACGCCCAGCCAAGTTACCGACTTCAATGACCTCAGGCAGGTCGAACCCAGCATTTTTCAAATACGTCCGGTGAGCATTGCTCGGCAACGTTCGCATCAGACTAAGGTCATCTCTCCGGCACCATGCCAGAGACAGCATTTCGAGGTCATGCTCCAATGCCACCTCTATTTTGTTCGGCTGAAAAACACGATGAGTGAAAGCCGCTGCTGCATGAGACTCTGCGTTTGGATTATACCAATGCACCACAGGGGTGCGCCCTCTCGATTGCTCACATATCGCTAATTGATCGATGAAATCTTGATCCAAACCCGCTAATTGACGACCCTCAGCATTGAAGGGCGCCATGCCTTTTGCCTTTGCGGGTGCCATCGGAAAACTCAGTGATTTACGGTAGGCGTTCCAATCTGTTTCGCCTTGTTGTTTCCATTTCCGAAACCACTTCAAGCCGTGACCCACATGATTAATCTCATCGAGGTAGATCTTTTCCAGTACCTTGGCGGTTCCATTATCGCCCACTTGCCGAAACAAGGTTGCATAGTGTTTGGAGAAATCTAAATTTGCCTGCTCGAAGGTGAGATTAAGTCGGGTGACAAAGTCCATCGGCGTATCCATCGGAGCCACCAACTTCCAGAAGTAATCATTGAGTGGTAAATCGCCAAAGGATATGCCGCACTCTTTCATCCTGCGCAGATACATCAAGGTATGCATCTGTTCCTCCCTCATCGATTCATAAACACCACGGCGATATTCAGCGGGAGCATCGGGGAACTTGAGCAGGACAAGAGCCATCAACTCAGCCGCCAGCATCTCATGATTGGCAAGAAAATGAAGCATTTTGCCACGCTCACGATCATCATCGAGTTTGTTAACCCCGGGAAAATTTGAGCGCACTACCTTGCTGGTAATTTTCAACTCCTCGGGGCGTCCTGGGGCATCTGGCAGGCTAAATGACCGACCTCGATCATCATCCGCCACGCCTCCCCCCAACTGCGGAGCGAGCAAAAGCTTCTCCTCCAGTGAATTCGCTAGCAATATCCGCTCTGCCACCTCCCGCATCTGCAACACCTGCATAGACTCAGAGTTAGAATGAGCGCACCGAGAAGCAAGATAATTCCCATCCGATACAACAACTCACTTTCAACAAGATCCTGCCCGTAAGGCGTAGGAAATGATATATTACTCGCCAGTTCCAAACTCATAGGCTAGCAAATGGACATGCACAGCTCTGCAGATTTTGACCAAATCATACCCCGGCGAGGTTCAGGCTCCATCAAATGGGACCGGTTTCCGAATCTCGATCCCTACTGGGTCGCTGACATGGACTTCATGTCTCCACCCTGTGTGCTTGAAGCTCTTCAGACACGGCTTGCTCATGGGATTATGGGCTACGCTCAACCACATGCAGGCCTGATGGAGGCGATCGACCACTACTTACAAAACAGACACCAACTTGTAGTCGAGCAAAAGGAGATCGTTCACCTGGGTGGCTTGGTACCGGCACTTTCTATTGCTGCGCGCGCGCTCGGCTCTCCAGGAGATGCGGTCATGACCTGCACACCGATCTACCCTCCATTTCTCTCCATTCATCAAGATGCCAACATGGAGCTAATTTCCGTGCCTCATAGTTTAGTAGATGGCCGCTGGGGTTTTGATTGGCAGGCAATGGAAGCAGCTGTCACAACAAACACGAAGATATTCCTTCTCAGTAACCCTCAAAACCCACTCGGCCGTGTCTTTTCAAAGGATGAAATCGAGAAGCTAGCCAATTTCTGTGAGCGCCACGATATGATTTTGATATCAGATGAGATCCACTGTGACCTCATTTTTGACGAGGACAAAACACCTCACGTGTGTGCTGCTGGCCTTCCACATGAATTGCAAAACCGTATCATCACTCTACTCGCACCCAGTAAAACCTATAACATCGCCGGCCTTGGTTATGCATTTGCCATCATCAAGGATGACTCGCTACGTCGCAAGTTTTGCGCTGCCCGCGGCCACACTCTCCCCGAGATCAACTGCCTCGCATACTATGCGGCGGAAGCTGCCTACAAAGATGGAGACTCATGGCGAAAAGCATTACTAGGCTATTTACGCAATAACCGCGACACGCTGACTAGCTTTATTGGCGAACATATGCCCGGCCTTATCACTCCAGACATCGAAGCCACTTATTTAGCTTGGATCGACTGCCGCACGATGAACAAAGAAAATCCAGCAACATTCTTTGAGCAGGAAGCGGGCATCTATCTCTCGGACGGCAACTTCTTTGGCATGCCGGGCCACGTTCGCTTTAATTTCGGATGCCCACACAGCCGAGTTATTGAAGGTCTTGAGAAAATGGCCAAAGTCATTGATTAAAACAACAGCCACCTTATGTTGGCCACTTATATCATGAAATCTCTATTTCCGCTCACCATTCTCTCCTTCTTGCTGCCCTGCAACGTTCCCGCTGATGTCAGTAAAGAGATCCAGCTTGGTGTGGAAGCCGTCGCAGGATACCGCAGCGGATATGTTTACCGAGGCTTTGAGCTAGCTGAAAGCACCATTGACTTTCAGGTAGAGACTGAGATCGCGCTCAGTAATCGCACCTCACTCAATCTTGGATCATGGTATGCTACAGAAAACGGCAAGGGTGATTTTGATGAGTCGGCCTTTTTCTCCCACTTACGATTCAAACAAACCGACCAACTCACCATTGGCCTCAGCGCTAGTTACCGTCATTTCGGCAACTTCAGCTCTCCGCTTAGCGCTGTTTTCAAGGATGGTGTCGATGTCGGCACCTTTGCCAGTTGGCAATTTAACGATGACTTCAATGCTACTACCGGAGCTTATTACGATTTTGGTGCAGAAGCTTGGTATGGAAATGCAGAGACACAATGGTCCAAAGCTATCTCGGGAAAAACCTTCGTATCACTCAGCACGGGCATCAGCTATGTCGATGATTACTATGGTCGTGATGGCATGAACGACGCCTATGGTCGTCTATCACTGACACATCATCTATCTGAAACGGTATCTATTACGCCCTACCTGGGTGGCTCTCTGCTCCTAGACAGTAGTGATGCTGGTGATGACCAAGCTTTCGCTGGTCTGTGGTTCGAAGTCAGATTTTAATCAGTCATCATCGATGACGCTTACTGACTCACACTGCCATCTGGCTTCGCAGAAATTTTCATCTGACGAACTCAGCGATATTATTGCTCGTGCACGAGAGCATGGCGTGCAACGCATGATCACCTTGGCCACATGCTTGGATGATTGTCCTCAGAACATATCCATTGCAGAGCAATACCCAGAGGTTTATGCCTGCATGGGCATTCACCCATGTGATGTTCACCAAACAGACGATCATTACATCAACGAGCTGAAAATTCATGCGAGTCACCCGCGCTGTGTTGCTATTGGTGAAACAGGCCTCGACTACTACCACCCGGCACCAGAAGGATGGTCGAGTGATCAATATCACAGCAGGCAACAAGAGTTTCTTACACAGCACTTTGAGCTAGCTGCTCAACTTGGCAAAAATATTGTCATTCATACCCGTGACCGCTCCGGCGAGGCCTCACTCCAAGATGCCATCAGCATCTATCGCCAGTATGCCCCTCAAGTTCGCGCAGTATTTCACTGCTTCCCCTTCAGCCTAGAAGCTGCCCAGCCGATACTCGACTTAGGAGGACTCATCTCTTTTACCGGCATCGCCACCTTTAAAAACGCAGCGACTGTCATTGAAACCACCACCAACTGCCCTGCGGGCTCCTTCATGCTTGAGACCGACTCACCCTATCTTGCTCCCGTTCCGCATCGGGGCCAACGTAATGAACCGGCATTCGCTTACTTCACAGCAGAAGCCATTGCTATAGCCAGAGGCGAAAGCCTTGAAGAGCTTGCCGCCCACACCGAGGCTACCGTGGATGAATTTTACGGTATTGGAAGAGCCTCATAAAGAAACCTACTCATTAGAGAGACAGCTACCTGGACACGCATTGTATCCGATGCCTGATGATATTCTCCTGATCAGATGAAAGTCTAGCCGACTTCTTTGCGTTTTTATGATATCCCCATTTTACAAAATTCAACCGCATGCTAATGAAAGAGAGGTTGAAAATTAATGATCACCTCAACCTGACATATAAAACTATTCCATTATGAAAACCGCTACTCCACTGCTTATCGTAACTTGCCTCACGCCTCTTCTTTTCAGTGCCTGCTCGACCGGGTCAGGATACAGCGATAGCCAGGGCTACAATTCAGGGCCTTCTGGCGCAGCCAACCCATACGGAGTTCCTCGCGCCGGTGGTGAGGTAGGCAGCTACCCGCAAGCTCCAACATCCGCAGAAAACGCCCCTTACCAAACCCTCCCCGCAATTGTTCAAGCCGCTCCCTCTGCTTCAGCTCCCTCTGCTTCAGCTCCCTCTGCCTCGGCTCCCACCTTAGCTCCTGCCGACACTCTAGCTACCCCATCCACTCCAATCACCGCCTCAACTACCTACACCGTAGTTTCTGGTGACAGCCTCTGGGGCATCGCCCGCAAATATAGCACAAGCATCGAGGCCATCCAGTCCGCCAACGGACTTACCAATACTACGATTCGAATCGGGCAGCAATTAACCATCCCTGGCAACTAACACTGCACTCGAACCTATCTCCATCATTTGATTTGTTCAGCGGACGATCCTGCATCAGGTCGTCCGCTTTTTTAGTGTTGGTATTTTGGCATCAAGCAGCTCAAAGTTGATGTTATGAAATCTTTGATACTCTGCCTAGTATTAGGCACCTATGTGATCGCACTCGAAAATCCAGCTTCACTGGAAATTGACAACGCAACTTCTACACAGCTAAGCAAGGCCAAGGAGGCTGCAATGGAAAAACTTTTCTCTACCTTAGGACAAGACGAATTTGGAACAGCTCTCCAAGAGGCGCAACAAGCAGACGTCCACCCCCAAGTTCTACTCGAGGCACGCTTTCTTAATCTCATTGATCTCGAAAACTACGCAGCCATTGCTGGCATGGCACCAGAGCTCAACGAGAAACGTGACGCTTTTGACCCTAATCACTCAGAGGTATTCGCACTCAAAGATGACTGGCTAGCAATCGTTCACTATGCTCAGGCACTGGCAGCACTCGAAAAAAACAACAAGGGGGACTTCAAAAAACATATTACCGAAGCATTTTGGCTAAGCCCCCGCCAAGCACAGGCCTTCGGCCAACACATAGAAAGGCTTCAGCTAGATGAAGCTATGCAATCAATCAAACTCCCTCTCACCAAATCACTAAAATCCCAAATAGGCGGCCAATTAGCCACCCTGGCTCAGCATATGGAGGGAAGCAAGGCAATCATCCTCTACTTCTGGAACCCAATGAGCCAAGAGATACAGGTCAACCTACCTGATTTCGTAGTCACAACCCAGACATGCCATCTTAACAACATCCCTGTTTTAGCCATCTTAACAGGCCAATACCCAGATATGATTCAAGATGCAGAAATCATCCGCAAAGAGGATGCCGCACAAGCTCAATGCACATGGCTCATTGACTCTAACAATAAATCGCTCGGCAGCCTATTACGTGTAAGGGACATCCCCACCATGGTCATCGTATCACCGGAAGGGAAAATTTTATTTAACGGTCATCCAGCAGACAATGCATTTTGGATCGCACTAGAAAAACTGTCTCCGAAATTTAAACGGCCTAACAGCAACATCAAAAAAGGTTCATAACACATCGAGGTACGGAACATCATTTTTAAAAATACTTTGTGAAAGTTTAATTCCCTCCTTGACCAAACCAACCTGTTAGAGCATTGTCATCTATAAAGAGAGTTTACGTTTACGATGCAGTTAACTTTTAAAAGTTATCCCTGACTAAATAAAGCAATCTAACAACAAACATCCGCAAAAACTAACATGCTATAAACAGCAGACCTTCGGATTCCAACTACCCTAACAAACAGTATAATACAATACCACTATGGCAGCCAAAAAAAAGACCGCTAAGAAGAAAGCCGCAGCAAAGCCTGTAGCTAAAAAAGCAGCTAAAAAGCCTGCAGCTAAAAAGCCAGCTAAGAAGCCGGCCAAAAAAGCAGCTAAGAAGCCAGCAGCTAAGAAAAAGGCAGCTAAGAAGCCAGCAGCTAAAAAAGTAGCCAAGAACAAGGCAGCTAAGAAGCCAGCAGCTAAAAAAGCAGCCAAGAAAAAGGCAGCTAAGAAGCCAGCAGCTAAAAAAGCAGCCAAGAAAAAGGCAGCTAAGAAGCCAGCTAAGAAGGCAGTCAAAAAGGCAACGAAGAAAGCAGCTAAGAAGCGCAAGTAATCTTCAATTACAGTTTATAGATCAACCCCGACTACCTCACGGCAGTCGGGGTTTTTTTGTCGCCCTACAAAATAAAACCGCACTTAGAAACCAGCAGCAGGCAATACCATTCTATAAACACCGACAGAACGCCCCGCATTGGTATCAGGCACTGCATCGTAAAGAGCGTAGAGATGAATGCCACTTCCCTCGCCAAGCTTAACCGCCATATTGTAAATGATCTTTCGTTGCTTACCGTATCTCGCCGCCAGATGATACAACACGCCCTGCCGATTTCGCCGATATCCAATCAGCTGACCTGGATCAACGTTTGCTATTGCATCACCAAATGCATGCAGGACAGTCACTCGTGAGAGATTCTTGATGACAAACTGCTTATCTTTTAAGCGACCAGTGTCTGGTGAAATAATCGTGACGTGGGGCCTATCCATCCATGGCCTATTTTCATTTTTCAACAAGGACGATGGCGATAAGAAAACCACTCTACGCATACCAACTCCTCCTGCGGGTATTCTCACATAGGGTTCGTAGCCGTCGGCTAACCTTCTATACAACACGAGCTCCTCTCCCGCTTTGATTGACCGCATCGCTGTCGCATTATTAAATGCTATCTGGAATGGCCTCCACCTTTCCTCGGCTTTTGAATTTTTTTTGCCCTCCTCCAGCCCGTGATAATAGAGCTTACTTGGCGGCACTTCTCCTACTTGAGGAAGCAGCATGGCAGCGTCCCCACGATTATTTTCCTCACTATATCTTCTAGGTGGAACCGGACCTAAGGCAACGACCATGATCTTCGTTTGCAGAACGAGCTCCCGCTCCTCCCCTCTTGATTGATCACAGGCAACTGCAATGATTGTCATGAAGATCGTCACCAGCACCTTTCTGCTAAGCATTCGATAACAGGCCACCGCCCCATTAATTCCAAAGCTCACCCTCATCACGCTTGCACATAAACACGTTCCGTCTTGACGATCGTCATTTATATCTCTTCTCGTTGTAACCACCGGAAGGTTTTCAGTTTATATTTTCTACCCAACGTTTCGTTTGCCGCACTAAGCTGACCCCTTTCATAAGTTCCCGTGGCTGGGTTGATTGAAATTAAACAATCTAGTGGTCCGTTCCCACTCGCTTGATCCAGCTCCGATGATTTGCGATCAACATAATACGGGGTACGCTCAACCGTTGCCTCAAGCCATGCACGCGCTTGAATGATTCCTCCAGCTGAAGATTCGCCGTATGCGCGTATCGTGAATGTGTCCCCTCTTGCCGCCATGAAGGGAGCTAGAGCATGAAGAATATCCCCCTGTGTTAAAAATCCGGGAACGCCCCAAGCCTTACTTGTCGGCTGGACCGTATTCCACTTATCATCGTATCGATAACGATATCCCTCCTTGAAGACCTGCATATTATTATCCGGAGCATCGGATGATGCTTCTACATTCACCGAAGTTGATAAATGCGTAGCCAGCCGCTCAAAGTTTTTGTTGAGTCCACAGCTTTGTATCGCCGCATCAATTGTTCCCATGCACGATGTTTGATCCTGATCCGATACCAGCCTGCGATTAACAAAATCAGCAATAGAGACAAAGGGACCTCTTTTTTTAACTTCGTGGACGATTTTGATAGCCAGCATTCTGACCTCATTGGCAGTGAGTTGACGCGCCCCCATCCAACCCCCCGGCTGATCTGGCGCAGCAGCATCCGTATCAGCTAAGCCCTTCGGTTGGCGATATCTCGCAAACGACACTATGCTCTCACTTGCTACCCCTGATCGCAGAGGGCGACTGATGCCGAGTGTACCCGACAAAAAGGCTGTCCATGCTTCTACTGATGTTGAGTTTACATTGAACGCAGAGCGGTTTTTAAAATATTCCGCACTTCTCCAAAATGCCCAATTCACGCCTTCATCACTCACAAGCATGCTCCTGACCGCATCCTTGGGCTGCTCACCATCTTCATTAAATTGATAGCGCCTATTCCATAAATACTCACCTTTATCAGGATCCCATACAAATCCTTCTCCCGCCTGATCGAGAGGAATACTGGAGAAAAAATACCCGTCCCATAAATTATGGTTCACTTCATAGGCAATGTCATAAGCCAGTACTTCATCTACTGAGGTGTGCTGCAAGCCACCTGTTTCTCTGAGAGCCGATTGATTGCCTATTTGCAGCAAGCCTTGAGAATCTGATATGATACAGCGCGCACCATGACCTGCTGCCTTACCACCTTCTCTTCCTGCTGCTTTACCAATAAGATAATCCCAACGACTGGCACCGTTGCCATTAGGCTCAAGTGAAGTGGCAACAGCATAGGCCGTGGAATCTGCCGGAGCATGCATATCTCTCAATGAGTGACCTACCAAGTAACTGGGGCTCCACGAATAGGGGCTTAGCATAGCATGGCGCAAGCTCGCTACTGAGATCACTCCATAATCTTTAGAAGGCAAATCAAACAGCACCACATTGGGGAAAAAAGAAAAATCAACGGCCAAACCAAAGGGGTTTTTAACAAAGCCATTGATGGATGGAGCCGGCATATCATGAACATCCATAGGGCGCTGAGGAACAAACTGAAGCAGCCACGGCCCCGTGCTGTTCATATACCACTTATTGGCACATTGACTCGCAGGCGACCGGCTGACCAATTGGGCTCTTACATTCCAGTTGGCTATGGGGCAGACGTTATACACCATGTGGTCTTCTCTCCACCGTGCAGTCGTTGATGTTCCATGACGATGGGGAGATCGATTAGCTGGGTCTCCTTCACCCACCGTTTCGTTCAGCCACAATAACTTGGCTCCCACTTGATGGGTATGGGGGGCATTTTTTATAGGCGCCTCATCAAATGTTTGCAAATAGCCAAAACTCAAATCCTTTTGGTTTGCTGAGCCCCAGTATAGACCATTACGATGAAATGTTTTGGTCGACTTAGCCCCGCCGGCTCCATTGTTGACCAGCTGTATGGTCGGGTGCTTGAAGCTACTGTAAAGATCCTCAAGCAAAGCCGCTTGTCCGACCTTAAGCATAAACGGGAAATTCTCCACTTTGCCATCAGTTTGTAAATCAAGCGCGGGTTGGTAGTCAAAAATCCTCCCGAAGTCTATATGCCCAAGATGTGCTTTGATGCTTCTCCATTGGGGAGTCTGTATCTCATAAGCAACGGATGAATCATGATCATAGAAAAAGTGGTCCTCTCCTTGGCTAGAATGCGGACTCAATACATTGTCTGATACAGCATCCAGCTTGTAATGCTGTATGTTGATACCCCCTGAGGACAAGTCCCCCCTCACCTTAGGTGAGAATACCTGACACTGCCCAGCTGACAAAATAGTAGGATCTAAGGTAAAGGCCAAATATCGGCGCGGCGGAAAAGGATTCGTTCTTATTTTATAAACATCCCCTCCTGCATAGCCGCTCTTTTCAACCCAACGGTCAAAGACCTCGATACTTTGAGACTTCAGCTCTTGCTCCACATACTCTTTGTCAGGAAAGAAGTGCATACCATGCTTCACTCCGTAGTAGGGGTTGGGCATGACTACAGATAACGCCTTCGTTTTTAAGGCCCTATTGTATGGATTCCACAAACAAACACGAGGGATGATATGGGTTCGAATACGATTGTTGTGATGTGAAAAATAATAATGCCAACGGCATTCCGTCATCACAGGATGAATCTTCGGAGCATGCTCTGCCCATTTCGAAACATCTGCACAGGCACCATCAGATATACCGTGAGGCCAATGAGTAGAGGGGCGCATACGCATCGCCTCTTTATCAAAAACGGTCTCCGCATACTCCAAATCTGAGTACTTATGCTGCGCCCAATCTCTCAATGCTCCAAAAGAGGGCCCAAGCACACCATGCTCAGGCCCAGGTATGATTGGATACGATGATGAAAAAAACTGAGGTTTCCCCTGTCCAACATAAGACAAATCTATTGTTTCACGATTATCATGCGCCAGCAGTAATGGTGTTAAGTCACGACGCAATCCGCTCATCAGAGAATTGGCAAAGAGCCCTGGAGAGTAGGTTGTAAAATGATGATAATCTTGCGCCAGATTGTCTTCCCAGGCTGGATTGGCTGCCTGACTGAGTGATGCCGTGGCATAGCTTATTACTTTGTCCCTGTGAGGACGGGCATGCCGCATAAAGTCCTGATACGGAGCCTCTCCATCATCTCGCACTATCAACGCAGGATCAAAGCCAGGGGCAGCCTCAAGCGCTGCTTGTGTGTTTTCGATCTCAAGACGGGGGGCTATGCACGCCTTCTGATTATTGTCGGAGATAAACCAGGCATAAGCACCGTTTTCATTCGCTCCATCTACCTGCACCTTTTGAACCAGCACTTCACTCTTATCAAAATCTTCCGTATTCATCGCCTTACCTAAGGTTCCCCGACCTAGCAATCTCACCACACCATCACTGCTTTCATCCAAGCTCTCTCTCGGGTCTATTAGCCGATGGCGCTTACTCACTAGCCAGGTTTCCGCATGTTCTTGCTTCCAGCGCCCTTCAGACAAGCTGGCAATAGAGTGCCTTAGATCCTGATAAGCTCCTTGAATAGAATACGGTTTGCCTTCCAAATCCTCTGAAGCCTTGCCAATGATTGGCCAATCTTGGCCTTGATGACGATAAGTCGTCTTCCAGACTCCCAGCCAGTCTCTATTGGCTAGCGGAGGCTCTTGATCTGAGCCTTCAAGGATCGCTGCCTTCGCTGTCACCCGCTGATCCGGACCCGTGTGTTTTTGTAATTCCCCCATCGCGATCATCAAAGCCATGCGAGCATTAGCACGGGCCGCTAGCTCATGAGCATTTTGCTTCGCCCCCCTTGACTCAAGATCCGAGAGAGAGATCACCCCTAGTAAAACCACCACAATAAGCGCCATAAGCATCATCAAAGCCACCAGCGAAAAGCCTTTTTCAGTAAAGGGCTTACGAGGAATCATTAAATGCATTACAACCGATTTAAAAAGTTAGATTGTCATTCTGTTAGCCTTAGATCGAATTACTAACAATCATTAAGTTCATGTTTTTGTTAGGACCCCCAACAAAGGGGCCTTGAACCGCCATTACCCCTGCTATTTAATTACAGGATGTTTAATTAAAGTTCTGCCAATCTCCGTTTTTCATGGTGGCAATTCCCTCTGGATCTTGTAAAAGATCGGTCATGAATTATTTGGACGTAGCCAAACAAGCCGCCTGCCAAGCTGGAGCATTCCTCAAGGAGCACTTTGGCAAACCTCTCGATGTGGACGAGGCCAAACACCACGATATCAAGCTTGCCCTTGACCGCGAGAGCCAGGACCTGATTACCCGAGTGATCCTAGGCGCTTTTCCTGACCACGCCATTTATGGAGAAGAAGGTCTCGCCGGCAACCAAGACAGTGAATACCAATGGATTGTCGACCCCATTGATGGCACGGTGAATTTTTTCTACGGCATTCCCCACTACTGCGTTTCCATCGCACTGCGCCATAAGGGCGAGCTGATTGTGGGAACGATCTATGACCCCAGCATGGGGGACCTCTGGGAAGTCGAAAAAGGCAGCCCAGCATTACTCAATGGCGAGCCGATTTCTGTGAGTCCACGCACCAAGCTGGAGGAATGCGCGCTTTTTGTTGGCTGCGGCAAAGATGAGGAGGCCCTCACCACTGGGCTTGAACGCTTTCGTAAAGCCTCACTGAGGGCTCGTAAGATGCGCATGATGGGCTCTGCGGCACTTGGCATGGCCTATGTGGCCACCGGCAGGCTCGACGCTTATGTGGAGTCCCGTATTTCTCTCTGGGACATCGCAGCTGGTCAGCTCCTACTGGAGGCCGCCGGCGGTAAAACCGAACTGACTGAAATCCCCGGCAGTGCCGATGCCTGGTCAATCGTCGCCACCAATGGCAAAATCCCGATTGAGGAAATTCTTTAGGATGTTGAGCTGCTCAGCTTATCGCAGGCGGCTTCATAGTCTTGCTCACTCAGGCAGCAGGGATCCGCTGCTACCCAGTGCCCCTGGTCTATTTCGACAAGTGGCATCTCCAGGCCAATGGTCTGATCATAATGCGGGTGATTGATCCGGTGACCAAAAGCACTCCCCTTTGGAGGATTGATTGGGGAAGGAACCTCACCCTCAAGGTGCACGCGCGGCCTTGCAATGGTTGGATCTGGCACGGGAATAGCTGAGATGAGTGCCTTGGTGTAAGCATGGCGAGGGTTCTTATAGATGGCATCGGCATCAGCCAGCTCGACAATCTTGCCCAGATACATCACTGCGATTCGATCGGAAATATGTTTCACCACGGCCAGGTCATGGGCGATAAAAAGGTAGGCCATGTTGTACTCCCGCTGCAGGTCAAGCAGCAGGTTCAACACCTGGCTCTGGACAGAGACATCCAAAGCCGAGACCGGCTCATCGAGCACAATCATGTCCGGATTCAGAGCTAAAGCTCGTGCAATTCCGATACGCTGCCTCTGCCCCCCTGAGAACTCGAAGGAAAACCGCTGCGCCGCACTACTCGGCATACCAACTCGCTCGAGCAGTTTACCGACCATCTCTCGCCTTGTGACCTTATTACCAATGCCCTGCACCTCGAGTGGCTCAGAAATAATCTGACCCACCGACATTCTTGAATTGAGTGATTCCGCAGGGTCCTGAAAGACCATTTGCATATTACAGCGCAATGGGCGCAACTTCCTCTGTGAAAAATGGGTGATGTCACCCCCCTCAAAAATCACCGAACCCGCTGTCGGATTGGTCAGCCTGACAATGCTTTTACCTAGTGTCGACTTCCCGCATCCGGACTCTCCGACGAGGCCTAATGTCTCACCACGTGCGATGCTCAATGAAACTCCATCCACCGCCTTGACCGCTGCTATCTGGCGAGAAAAAACACCGCCCTTGAGGGGGAAATGCATCTTCAGGTTGCGAAGTTCTAGAATAGGGTCAGACATGACGTGAGATAAACGGTTATAGGCTAGGAAGGAGTTTCGTGCTCGAGATCAACACACTTGGGGCAAGCCTCCACCCAGTGATCTTTAGATATTTCTATGAATGGCGCACGCTTAGTCAGTGTTTCCCCATCTCGCTCCATGCGTTGGCAGAAGCGGCAACCGGGGACAAATTCGCGGATAGATGCCACCTGCCCTTCAATGGTTTTAAGCCTCGATTTACGGGGTGTTTCAAGTGTTGGAATGGCACTCAACAACCCCTTGGTATAGGCGTGCTGCGGTGCTGCGTAGAGCTCTTTAACCGGTGCGCGCTCAACCACCCTGCCCGCATACATGACCACCACCTCATCACAATGACCAGCAATCACCCCGAGATCATGAGTAATAAGAATCGTGGACATACCCATTTCGCGCTGCAAGTCCTCGATGAGTTCTAAAATTTGAGACTGCACAGTGACATCAAGTGCGGTAGTCGGCTCATCGGCAATCAGCAAATCGGGCTTACATGCCAAGGCGATGGCGATGACGATTCGCTGACGCATGCCACCGGAGAGTTGGTGCGGGTATTCCATCACGCGTCTCTCGGGTGCCGGAATACCTACCTTCTCAAGCAAGTTGATAGACTCCACAAGTGCCTCACGTTTGCTCAAACCTCGATGCAAAATGAGTGACTCGCTAATTTGTTTACCAATGCGATGGCAAGGATTAAGCGCCATCATAGGCTCTTGGAAAACAACCCCGATTTCCCCGCCCCTAATCTGATGCATGCGTTCATCACTAGCCGTGCGTAAATCCTCACCCTTAAATATCACCTCACCTTCCAGGATATGTCCCATTGGCTTGGGCAGCAGACCTACTATCGACATTGCGGTCACACTCTTGCCACAACCAGACTCGCCCACAATGCCCACGGTTTTCCCCTTCGGCACCCGGAAGGAGACACCGTCAACAGCACGCAACCAATCGCCGTCCTCCATGCGGAAGGCAGTAATGAGATCTTTGACTTCTAGTAGGTTATCACTCACCTTGGACTCCTTTCTCATCATCGAATGTTTCTGTATCTAGGGGCAGCTGATCTTTATCATCCAGCTCTGGCACAGGGGGTGACTCCTGTAGCTTGATGCCATCTTTAAAGACATCAATGACTCGCTGCACCTCTGGAAAACTTTGCTTTTTACGCATTGCCTTGAGAGTCTCTTGCTTGCGCTCCTCATCTATCCAGAGCACGTAGCTCTCCAAGGGTTCATAGATAGTGGGAACATTAAATGGCGTATGCTCGGTGTCCGGCCAGCGCACCCAGCGCCAGGATCCAATACGCACGTAGTCCGTCATCCAGGCGGGCGAGAACAGCGCCTCATCGTGCACCATTTGCTGCACTTCCCAGCTGTATTTTTTAACCTCCTCAGTGGTACGGGCATTGCGTAATGCTGTGACGAGTTTGTCCATGTGAGGATCGGAATAACTGTTGATATTGTTGGTCTGTTGTTTTGCTTTGCCATCCATATCAACGGCATTTTTAGAATGGAAAAACTGGTAGTAGCGAGGAAAAGGAGGTGTCGCCCCCCAGCCCCAGATCACCATGTCATGCTCTTTTTTCATGACTGTTTTATAAAACACTGTTGCCTCCTGACCGTCAGCTCGAAGTTCCATGCCCGCCTTTTTCGCCTCCTCTTTGAGAATTGCCACGATCTTCGGGTAATCGGAAGCTCGAGGGTAGGTCATATTTACCGCGAGCCGATCACCAGACGGCTTGCGCAGGATTCCGTCTGAATCCTCCTCGGTATATCCTGCCTCGGCAAAATACTCACGTGCCTTCGAGGGGGAGAACTCGCGCGCTTTCACATCAGGATTAGTATAAGGGCCAAAGCCCTGACTCATTTGTTGGAGGCGAGAGAAATCACCGCGGAAAATCACATCAATCACCTTCTGCCAATTTAATGCGTGGGCAATGCCCCTGCGAGTGTTGACATCCTTAAGCATCGGCCTGATCACGTTCATGTAAGCACCACGTGGCACCCGCGGATATTGAGTGTAGAACTTGTAGCGTTCAATGTGGCCATCATAAACAGGCCCAATCTCTGTCTTCTCATACCAAAGGTCAGGAAGGGTAAGGTAATACACATCGAGCTGCCCCGCACGGAAGAGCTCAAAGGCCTTCGAGTCATCTCGGATCGTCGTATAGACGATTTTATCAGGGTTAAAACGGTGCCGGTAATACTTTTTATCCTTGGCCCACCAGTCCTTGGCACGCGTCAAGGTAATCGAAACTCCTTTTTGGATGCCCTCATCCTTAACATAATAAGCGCCTGTAGTCGGTGCTACTTTCCACTGGTAGCGATCCACATAGTCAGCGCCGTAATCTTGGTAGAAATGGGATGCGGCAGGACTTAATGAGGCAAAGAGCGGCATCAGAGGTACGGGCTCAGGCAAGGTCACCGATACATAGCGATTACCATAAGTAGCCACTTGAGCTATCTGCGCTCTGAAATACTGCTTTGCATACGGATCAGAGACATTATCTGAAACACGTATATAGACAAAGGTGTGAAAATCGCGCGCGCGCACAGCAACGCCATCATTAAACTTCGCGTCTGGATCCAGCTCGTAATACACCGTCTGGCCATCCTCACTCACCGCCCACTTACGTGCCACTCCGGGAATCACCTTGTTGGTCAGCGGGTGCATACCCACCAACGACACTTCGATCTCATCATATAGTCTGCCCCGAAAGTTGTTATTAGATTCCTTACCAAAAGGCCGAACCGTGGGAGGAAATTGCAGCATATAAAAATTAAACACCCCTCCCTTGTTTGCTCTCGGGTCACCGATCTCTGGCTCATCCATTCCGTCTTCCCAGACCAGATTGGCAGGCACATCAGACTCCTGCTTGATCGCAAAATAATCACCCAGCGCCTGCCGGTATTCAATTCTGCTTTTAACTCTTTGAGCTTCATCAATCTGCTCTTGAATAGCCGGCTTCTCCTTCTCCGCAGCAGCGGCTAGTGCTTGCTCGGCCTCCTTGATGATCTGCTCATACCCAGCCTTCTCCGTGGCAAGCCAGCCCTTGATATAACGATTGTATTGGGGAATGAATGCTTCCAAACCAAGACTGCGCTCGACCACTTCCTCTTTTCGGTCACAGCCGGAAAAACAGCAGGCAAGCATGATCGCCAGCGAGCCTTTCAAAATGGTTTGGTGTTGCATCGACATTACTTGTAATAGGTAAATTTTTTGGGATCAAACGCCTCCCTCACAGCCTCCCCGATGAAGGTAACAAGGATCAACAAGGCCACCAGACAAGCGAAAGCGGAGCTTACTAGCCATGGAGCGGACAGGTTGCCCAATCCCTCTTTAAGCAGTGTGCCCCAGGTCGCGTATTTTGGGGGCAAACCAAACCCGAGGTAATCCAGTGAGGTCAAACCCATGATAAGTCCCGAGATGGAAAAGGGAACCAAGGTAACCAGAATGGCCACAGCATTGGGAAGAATGTGTTTAAAAATAATGCGCGGAGTGCCGCAGCCAATCACTCGACTCGCGGCCACATAATCACGGGCTTTCTCTTTCAATGCTGCTGTTCGCATGAGGTAGGTCATGCCCATCCAGCCAAACACCACTAGAATAAATAGAATCACACCTAACCCTGATTTTTCCTTGATGGCAATGGGCACAGAAGAACTCACAATGATGATCACAAACAAAAACGGGATATTAGAAAACACCTCAATCAAACGCTGCACTACTAGATCAAACACCCCACCGAAAAAACCCATCAAAAGCCCCACCGTAATGCCAATGACATAAACAGCGGGTATGTAAAAAATCGCCGCTTTAAAATTCACCTGTAAACCACCGTAGAGGTAGGCAAGCACATCATAACCCTGCGGAGTCGTGCCAAGAACATGATTCATTTTCAGGCTGGGTGGTGAGGGGGCGTAATAGATCATACTCAGCTCCGAGCTCTCCCTATTGAGGAAATCATCCTTGCTACCCTCGCCCATGAACTGATCAGAGACGAGTTCACCAGCACGATACTGAGCACCATAGATGCGGACCCGGCCTTCATCCCATCCATCTGCCACACCTTCTCTAAGCCCTTGGCGGTATCGGTAGCGTAGATGCATTTTACCCGGATCGTTCAGGTCATAAACCTTGGTTGCCAATCCTGAAAAGGGCTGTTTGGCACTGGGATGGTAAAGCAGGCCATCCTCCCGTATTTCGAGCTCCAGAGTTGGCACCCGGACGGTATCCTGAGTTGCAGCATATGGAACAAGAGGCATTAAAATCCAATCTCCCCCCCCCTGTTCTGCAAAGCTCTTGTTCAGCAATCGATAATCCGGCTTTGACTCGGCAGCATCGCCGGAAAGTCCAAAGTGCCGACCTTTAAACATCACATGATCACCGCTTTCACTGGTCTCATAATAACGCTCCAGCGCAGGAGAATAATAACGGCCGTCATACTTCATCAACAGCGGCTCATTACCAACAATGACTTGGTCTAGCGCGGCAATCAATGCGAGCACACCGACAATGACAAAGGCACGGTGGCCACGCTTGATCGAACAAAAGCGATCAATACGGCGCTGGGTAATCGGCGTAAACTGAAACCCTCTGGGGAATTTGATCAGTAACGACACCCCGCCTCCTATCATTAGCATCACGCTGAGCCAGCCGAACCAAAGAAATGGACTCTCCTCACCACCAGCATTCAACCAGCCTAGCTCCCTGCTGACATCGAAGGCCCAGCGCAGGGTGGGAAGTTGCAATAAAAGCAATTCACCGAGAGCGGATAAAACACCCCCTAACACAAGTAGCCAACCTATTTTGCGAAACATCATGTTAGTGGAATTTGATGCGTGGATCAATCATCGCAACGATGATATCAGAGAGAATATTACCGATCAGCATCAGAAAAGCCGCAATGGTCAGAGTGCCCATAATCACCGAGTTATCACGATCCATAATCGCCTGGAACTGTAGCAAACCAAAACCTTGAATATCGAATACGGTTTCCACAAGCATGCTTCCGCTGACAAAAATCGTCACCAAGCCTCCCAGACTCGTGGCGATCGGGATGAAGGAGTTCCTAAAGGCATGTTTGAATACAGCCAAGCGAAAGCTCACGCCCTTGGACACCGCCGTGCGCACATAGTCAGCCGCAAGATTATCCATGAGATTGTTTTTCATCATCATCGTTGTGTAGGCAAAACCTCCGACGATGTAGCATGAGAGAGGCAGCACGGTGTGGTGTGCCAGGTCCTTGATCTGCTCCCACCCGCTGAGATCCTCTGCTCCTGGGCTCGTCAAACCAAAGAGTGGAAACCAACCCATGCGAGCTCCCAAATATACCAGCAACAATGCCCCAAGTGCGAAGCCCGGGATCGAGTAACCCACAAAAACAAGAACCGAGCTGGCGTTATCAATAAAAGTCCGATGTTTAATCGCCTTAAGAATACCCAGCGGAATACAAACCGAGTAAATAATGATCGTTGATAGCAAACCAAAGTAGACCGCAATAGGAATGCGCTCGAGTATCATATCCGAGACCTTATCTTGGTAGGTGGATGATCTCCCCAGATCCCCTTGAAACAATCCAGAGATGCGTTCCTTATAGACCACCGCGCGGTAAGGCTTAGCAGGTGCGTTAGCCGCTGGTTGCTCATTTCTTCTGGCCCAGCGCTGCGCCCGGTCTTCTGGGGACTCTAAACGTACCTGCCATCCCGCTTCAGCGATTTTTTGACCATTATCTACAAACACGGCATCTCCTAGAGCTTTTTTATTCACCAGAACTCGGCGACCACTACCCTTCAGCACAACCAGAGCCTCATTCTCAGCGTCCTCTATGAGTTTGTGACCGATCACATCCTCTCGCTGAGCACGAATTTCAGCCTTGCTGATCTGGCGCTCACGCGGCCAAAGCCCAAGCCACTGAATGTATGCCACAGGAATCGGCTTATCGTAGCCATATTCCTCTTCCAGAACCTCAAGATCCTCGTCACTGAGCCCTGCCTGATTTTGATTGTCTGACGAGGACTTGGTATTCTCATCACTCTGCGCGGCACGCTGCATCGCGCGCTCGATCGGACTACCCGGCATGAATCGTGTCAGGGTAAACACAATCAAGGTCACCCCCAGCAAGGTGATGGGCACAAGCATGAATCTGCGGATGAAATATGCCTTCATAAAAAGAGCAGTCAGCTGGCCGAATAACCACCAGTTTACCTGTGGGTTTTTATGATACCACATCTGGCTAAGCAAGCCCTCTATTCCTGTTGTAAAAAAAATCCTGTCTAAGACCAAGATCCATGTTATCATGAAGAACCTGCATGTTTATCTTGGTTGGGACCTCTCGTTGACTTTTAGCTGCTTCTGGCTAACACGAACCCGTCGCTCCTCCGAGTCCAACTCGAGGAACGCCTATGTCTAAAAATACCCACTCCACTGCGAAGCCGAATTTTTTTGGTTCTCAAACCGAATCCGACCTATTTGCCAAACCTACAAAGCCATCTTCTACGGGCGAGGAGATTCATCTAGAAACTGCCATCGTTTATTGTGAAGGCAACTTCGGCGAAATTGATGGAAAGACGGCTAATGGTCTGGCTCGGCATTCGGAGAAATACAAAATCGTCTCAATCATCGACAGCACTAAGGGCGGGAAGGATGCTGGCGAAGTTTTAGATGGCAAAAAAAGTGGCATTCCAATCTACCGAGATCTTGGCACCGCCTTGGCACACGCCGGCCGCGCTCCAAATCATCTTATTTTCGGAATCGCTCCTGCAAGCGGAATGCTCTCGCCCGCCGAAAGGCGGCTGCTACTGCGCGCCATCAGCTATGGCATCAACATTGTCAACGAGCTCCATGAGTTCCTCAACGAGGACCCAGAATTCAAAGCCGCTTGCGCCAAACAAATTCGGAGTCATTATTCGTGATATCAGCTCCCCAGCCGGCATCAGCGCCTTTGGCGCCGCCATTGACAGTGTCCGCGTTGATTTCCCAGAGGTAATTACCACTGTTGAGCCATACGAGGTTTTCAAAGGTCTGGGTGCCTGGTGAGTTGCCGGGGTTCATCATTCTGATCGGGGTTCATCAAAAAAAGTCTCCACATTTGGCGCAAATCAGCCACGTTTCTGGGCATGCACCGCGCCCACCTCATCCACCTGCTGCTGGGCATCTGTGCCCTCGTTCTGGTGGGCTGTAAGGGTGACCCTCCGATTGACACCTACACGGAGCAAAAAATCCTCGTATTGGGAAACAGCACTGAACCCCAAGGCCTCGACCCGCAAATTGTTACCGGAGTCATTGAGAGTAATATCATCAGAGCTCTGTTCGAGGGCCTCTGTGTTGAGCATCCCTCCAAACAAGGTATTCATCTCCCGGGAGCTGCAGAAGCATGGCAAGCCAATGATGATTTTACCGAGTGGACTTTTCACCTGCGACGTGACGGCAAGTGGTCAGATGGCACGCCACTCACTACCGAGGATTTCCTATTCTCATACCAACGCATCCTCCATCCCGACTTCGGCGCCGAGTATGCTGGCATGCTCTACTATATCAAGGGGGCGGAGAGCTACAACAAGGGCGAGACCAAGGACTTCTCCTCAGTGGGGGTCAGCGCCCCTGATCCCTACACCCTGAAAATCAGCCTCAAGGCCTCCATCCCCTTCCTTCCTGATCTTACCAAGCACTACACCTGGTATCCCGTCCCCAAGCACACCATCCTCAAGCACGGCAAGATGGAGCAGAGAAATACGCCGTGGACAGAGCCTGAAAACATCGTATCTAACGGCCCATTTTTGCTCAGGGAGTGGCGGCTTAATGATTATATTTTCGCTGTGAAAAACCCTCATTACTGGGACAAGAAAACGGTTAGATTAGAAGGCATTCGTTTCCTCCCTGTCTCCAACCAATACACTGAGGCGCGGATGTTTTTTAATGAACAACTTCATGCTACCTATGGACTGGCGCCGGAAATGATCGAGCACGCATCTAATCACTATAAAAAATACCTCCGCCAGGAGACTTACCTGGGAACCAATTTCATCCGTTTCAATGTCACCGACCCCACGCTCAAGGAATTAAAAGTAAGGCAAGCGCTCGCGCTGTCCCTCGACTCCGAGGCAATCATCACCCACATCTTGAAAGGCGGCCAAAAACCCGCCTACGGCATCGTTCCTCCGACTGAAGATTACCACACGCCGAATGCGGTTTGCTTTGACCCCATACGCGCCAAGCAACTACTGCAAGAAGCTGGCTACGGAGGCAGCAAAAAACTGCGCGTGACACTGCTCTCCACGGACAAAGAAGTCTCCAAGCGTCTCAGTGAAGCTTATCAGGACATGTGGAAAAAACATCTGGATGCTGAGGTCTCGATCGAACAACGGGAGTGGAAAACCTACCTTAACCGCATGTCGGAGCTCGATTACCAGCTAGCGCTTGGCGGCTGGATCGGTGACTACCCAGACCCCACCACTTTCCTCGACATTTGGAAAGGCGGAGACGGCAATAACCGCACAGGCTGGTCCAACAAGGATTACGAGCTACTACTCGCCAAGGCAGAGCAAACCAAGGACCCTAACGCGCGTCTACGCATTCTCGAGCAGGCCGAAGCCCTCTTCCTCTCTGAAATGCCTATTATTCCTCTCTACTGGTATACCACCAACTATCTGCTGCATACATCCGTCAAAGGCTGGCATCCCCTCTTGCTTAACAATCATCCCTATAAGTTTGTTGACCTAGAGCTCTCGGAAAGCAATTAACCCTTAGAGATCACAGCCCGCATGCTCCGCACCATCGTCAGCCGCCTACTCCAAGGAATCGTTGTGGTTTTTTGCCTACTTCTGATCACCTTTGTACTTGTCAGACTCATGCCTGGTGACCCCTTTTCTGGAGAAAAAGCTCACTCAGCCCACATCATTCAGAAAAACAAAGAGCGCTTTCACCTCGACAAATCCTACCCCGAACAATTTGCCGTTTATCTGGGCCTACTCATGCAGGGTGATATGGGCGACTCACCTGTCAAAGAGCAACCGGTAGCCAAGATCATCAAGCACTCTTTTCCCGCATCTCTCATACTGGGCATCGCCGGCATCACCATCGCCATACTCATCGGTATTCCCGCCGGCATCCTCTCAGCCCTGAAAAAAAATTCCTATATTGACTATGGCACCATGATCATCGCCATGGCGGGCATCAGCATTCCCTCCTTTGTGATTGCCCCCTTACTAGCAGGGCACATAGCCACACGTGTTCCGTTTCTCAAAGTGGCCGGCTGGGGTGACCCCTTTGACTGGATTCTCCCGGCTCTTACCCTTGGCCTGGGAACAGCCGCCTATCTGGCAAGAATCACCCGTGGCGGCATGCTCGAAGTACTCAATCAGGACTATATACGCACGGCACATGCCAAGGGGGTGCACCCTATCATTGTAGTCACCAAGCATGCCATTCGCGGAGGCATCATTCCCGCCGTCGCTTATATTGGCCCAGCATTTGCTGCACTAATCACCGGGTCTTTTATTATCGAAACCATTTTTCAAGTCCCGGGCATGGGACAACATTTTGTTAATGCCACCAAAGACCGTGATTACTTTCTCCTACAGGGAGTCGTGATTCTATTCGGTTCACTGATCGTTTTTGCCAACCTCGCCGCTGATATCGCTCTCGTCATGCTCAACCCTCGTATCAGAGCCTGACTGAACAATTTGCCACCATCCATCATGAGCAACAACACACAGAGTCACGATCTCAGCAAAGGCCAATCCTTGTGGTCTGATGCTTGGGCTCGCCTCAAGAAAAACAAGATGGCGATGGCGAGCCTTGTTGTTTTATTTGTGATCGTTGTCCTGTGTTTCATTCTCCCTGCGTTCTCCATTATCGCAGATCCCAATAATCAGAATTTAAACAGCACCTTCCTGGATCCAGACAAAAATCACTGGCTCGGCACAGATCAGTCTGGCAGAGATCTTCTGGCACGCTTGCTTTATGGCGGCCAAATTTCGCTCCTCGTGGGCATTATCGCCACTACGGTATCGGTCATCATTGGCCTCATCTATGGATCGATTGCTGGCTACGTAGGAGGCAAGACCGACAGCCTGATGATGCGCATTGTCGACATCCTCTACGGCCTACCTTTTCTCGTTTTGGTCATTCTGTTCTCCTTGCTGATCTCAGAACACGCCAAGGAACTTACCGATCAGCTTGTCAACATGTGGCCAGAGCAGGAAGTATTCATCAAAAAGTTTATAAATTTGGTGCCTTTATTTATCGCTATCGGCGCACTCGGCTGGCTCACTATGGCTCGTGTTGCCAGAGCTCAGGTCCTCTCTCTCAAGAGACAGGAATTTGTCGAAGCCGCAGTATCGCTAGGACTCAACCACCGCCAAATACTCATGCGCCACATCATGCCCAACATGCTTGGCCCTATCATTGTTTATGCCACCCTCACGGTTCCAGGTTTTGTCCTGACTGAGGCCACCCTCTCATTTCTTGGCCTCGGCGTAGAGTCCCCTAACAGCTCTTGGGGCATTCTTCTTAGTGAAGGAGCCAACTACATGGAAACCCACCCGCGCTTACTTATTATTCCCTCGATTACTTTCTCGCTGACTCTACTCGCCTTGAACTTCCTCGGCGATGGCTTGCGCGACGCGCTTGACCCGAAAGCAGCAAAAGATTGATTACTCCCCCATCTTCCTGCGCCCTTGGAGCGCACGTATCAGCGTAAGCTCATCAGCATGATCAAGCCCTCCTCCAGCGGGCAAGCCCTGAGCAATGCGAGTCAATTGGCACTCACGAGTACTCAACACCTCAGCAAGGTAGTTTGCCGTTGCTTCTCCCTCCACATCCGATCCCAGTGCTAGAATAACCTCCAAACCAGGGTTGGCCTCGACTCTTTTAATCAGAGGAGTAATACGTAAATTCTCAGGGCTTACATTATCCAAGGGGGATAACTTTCCACCCAGGCAGTGGTAGTAGCCTTTAAATACCCCTGAGCGCTCAAGAGGCAGCACATCGGTGGCCTGCTCCACCACACAAAGCTCGTTAACATCACGGTGATCGTCACTACACACCGGACAACCTTCATCACTAGAAAAAAAGCCACAGACATCACAGGAATTCACCTTTTGCTTTGCCATGAGAACAGCTTCTGACACCTCAATAGCGTTGGACTTAGGATGCTGCAAAAGCCAAACTGCGATGCGTTCAGCACTGCGCGGCCCTATACCCGGAAGTCTTTTCAACTCGGCAATCAACTCGACAACGGGTTCTGGATAATTTGCTCTAGCCATCTAATTTTTAGTCCTTGGGTTGATACTTGGTGTCTGGATTATTCTCAGGCTTTACCCTCTCATGATTCCATTCAGTGTCGAAAGACCCTGGAGCAGTCTGCGCTGGCGAAGCTGTTACACTCTCCGGCTTTGCATGAATTCCAACATGAGGCTGATGCGTTTTCTGTGCAACGGCGATCTCTGCAACGGCGATCTCACAAGGCATTACGTGCTGACTTGTGTACATCATCGTGCAAAACCATGCCCAAAAATAGGCCACTACCACAAAAAACGGGGAAAAGTAAATCTGCCAAAGGGCACATACAGGAACCATCGCCAGCACAAGCACCAAGGCGGTCAAGCCAAGCACAATACGCCGCCACGCTGCCGGTGAATCAAGTATGGCAAAAGCGATACCAAAAGAAAATATAGCCGCCACCATAAACAGCACTGGCTCAGAGACAACGATCTGGAATGAATCGGACAATATCCATGACAGTGATTGTTGCAGCCTGACATCACCCTGCTCAAACAAACCCAACAATTGCATCGCCAGAGCCAAAGCCATGCTCACCCCTCCGTAGAGCATGCAGGAACTACCTACCCTTCCGGGCGGATAAGACTGAGCTGCGTGATGTTGTGTGTTCATAGCTGGGCTGTAGATGCCTGCGATTCTTCAAAGAAGATCAAATATCATCCACACCATTTTTGCCATCACCAATTCCTGCAACACTATCATCATATTTATCAGATCCCTCGGCGACATCCTTATAAGATTGCACAATACACTCACTCAGGAATGCGTCGGCATCAGCCACCGCCTTAATGCCTAATTCAAACTCACACCTGCCCGTGTTTTTCTGAATCAGATTCAAACCAAACTGATAATCTTTAAAACGTTGCTGACATATCTGCAGAGCACTGCGCGCCTGCTTGGCTGCTTCCACACCCAGAAGCTCTATAGCCTCGTCGGTGAAAACGATCCTGATCTCATGCTGTTCGTAAAATTCACGACAATAAAGCACCACCTCCTCCTTCGTCTTGGCTACATCACCCCTCTTTCCTAGCTCCCGATACTTCGCCAACACCTCGTCGCGTTTATCAATCAGATCAGCATCAATCGTTAGCTCACTGACAGCCGTGCCCGGAAGCTCGAATTTAAAATCGCGCAGTAAGCTTTCACATACTGTCATCAAAGCCCTCGCACCCGTATTCTCGGTCTCCGCACGCTGTGCAATACGCTCGATTGCTGAATCCTCGAATCTAGCTTGAATACCGTAGGCAGCAAACTCACGCTCATACTGACGCAACAAACTGCCTTCGGAATTTTGCATGATATTGACAAAGTCCTTGGCCACCAATTTTTCGCAAACCACACGCACAGGTAATCTGCCGATGAATTCAGCCTCAAAGCCATAATCAATGAAGTCCTGGGTATTGACCTCACTAAACAATTCCCCCTCATGCTGAGGTTCAACCACATCTGCCCCGAATCCGATTTGCCCAGAACGCAGGCGCTTTTTAACCACTTTTTCAAGACCTGAAAAGGCACCACTGACAATGAAAAGAATGTGCCGGGTGTTGATGGTGTCCTTGCCTCCATCACCACCATTCTGCAAATCCATCATCGCCATCATCTGGCCTTTCATATCATTGGGGTTTCTTGCCGCTACTTGAGTTTCCTCCATCAGCTTGAGCAAGGTAGTCTGGACGCCACGGCCGCTGACATCTCTGCCCATATTGCCACCTCCACTACTGGCGAGCTTATCGATTTCATCGATATAAATAATACCATACTCCGCCAGCTCCATATCACCCTCTGCTTTTTGAACCAGTTCACGAACCAGATCATCGACATCTCCACCGACATAACCTGTCTCTGAAAATTTAGTGGCGTCCGCTTTCACAAAGGGAACCCCCATCATTTCAGCAATATGCTTCACAAGGTAAGTTTTGCCTACCCCCGTTGGACCAAGCACAATCACATTCTGTTTCTGATACTCAATCCCATCGGGGGTTTTACCATGCTCCTGCTCGTAAGAACGCATGTACTTAGCATGATTATAATGATCACATACCGCAATCGAGAGAGCCTTTTTAGCCTCATCCTGTCGAATCACAAAACGATCAAGATGAGCTTTGATATCACGCGGCTTGTAATTAAAATCAAAAATTTCATCGGCACGCTTTACCTCTGCAGGCTTACTGGAATCCGCTTGAGATTCGGTGGCCATGTCACCCTGCGAAAAACCGGGCATCGTCACCGAAGCTCCCATCTTACCAAACATATCCTTGAGCATCTTCTGTAGCTCGTCTGGATCCGGAAAATCCTTGTCTTTTTTGTCACTCATCAAAGCGACTATCCCTTAGCACCAGTTGATGCGCAACCGAAACTTGCGGCCATGACACATGGTGTCACAGAGTTTTTGGGTAATGATTTATTTGAATAATGAAATTGATGATTGCACCACTGCTTGTTTTACCGAAACCTAAGAGATAGGTTTACAGAATGTCTATGAGTAAAGAGCGATACGAAATTAAAGGGAAAATTGGCCAAGGGGGTGTTGGTTCTGTTTATCGAGCTTTCGATACGCAGCTAAACAGAGAAGTCGCCATCAAACGCGTGCTCGCCGATGGGGGGCACGAAGACCAAGAGGAAGCTACCAAAAATCTCCTCAAAGAAGCCACTGCACTCTCATCTATTCAGCATCCAAACATCGTAACGATCTATGATGCCGGAATAGATGAGGATGGCCCCTACGTGGTGATGGAGCTCATCAACGGCCGCACTCTTGATGAGATGGTTGAAGAAAACACACTCACCTGGGAGGACCTGCGTGAGATCATCATACAATCCGAGGAAGCTCTGGCCGCAGCACAGAATTTGAACCTCATCCACCGCGATCTCAAGCCCAGCAATCTCATGATATGCTGGCTGCCATCCGGAAAGTTTCAGGTCAAAATCGTAGACTTTGGACTCGCTAAATTCTCGTCATCTCCATCGTTACAGACCATTGACCATGGCGATGCTGTATTTGGCTCTATTTTCTTCATGGCCCCAGAGCAATTCGAACGCATACCTCTGGATCAGCGCACCGATATGTATGCTCTTGGCTGTCTTTTTTACTACGCTCTGACAGGTAAACATCCATTTGACGGAGAGAGCGCGGCTGAAGTCATGGTCAGCCACCTTCAGCACCATGTCACTCCGATCCATAAACTCAGGGAAGACATTCCGCAATGGGGAGCTGATTGGATCATGTGGCATATCGAGCGCCAAATGGACCAAAGACCCTTCAACGCACGTGAAGCGCTGGAACGATTTTTTGCCATGGAAAATCAGCCAATGACAGCCACCCTGTCAGCCAGCCCAGTCCCCACGGCCAAGCTCCTTACAAGTCAGGCTCCAGTTACACAAGCCGCCCCAACCGTTAAAATGGCTGCGGCTCCACCAACCATCAAGATCAACAAGCCAACTGAATCTGACACGCAGGGTGCTAAAACGGCTAAGATCAAAGCTCAGCCAATGACAAAACCGGCAAGCGCAGTTCAGAGTGGCGGCTCCATTCCAAGAGACTCAGCACTGGGCATGGAAAGCGCACAAAAGACCATCTCCAATGGTGCAAAATGGGCTCTCATCAGCATGCTCATAGCCGTGGTCGTGCTAGCAGGTATTTTGGGCAGGGCTTACATGGAAAAACGCAAACTCGATAACCTCTACAATGAGGTAATGAAAGAAGCGAAGATTCTTAATGATGAAGAAAGTGATGATGGCATAAGCAAACTAGCACTCGATGGCATTCTTTTGACCGAGCAAGAGCTCAAAAGGATTCTCAACGAGGCTACCAGCATGCAAGAAAACAAGCAGAAACCACTTATATTGCAGGTCCTGCGTTTTGCCAAAGCTGACGGCGGCTACGACATCTCCACCATCATTCTTAATCATACCCTTGATGCCAAATGCCCGTCCAGTATACGCGCTGGTCTCCTAAAGGATGTCATCGGATTTCAAGCGAATCCAAACAACCTCCAGGCCCTTATTGATTACGCCAGAAAAAGCTCCGAGGAGGATTCCGCCGCTGCCGCAATCTACGCCATCCGATCCTGCTACACTGACCCGAAAGCTGGCGATTATGTCAAAGACCTTCTCGGCATGCTCAAGAATTCAAAATATCCCACCGTACGCCGCGCTGCAGAGACCGCCTTGCTCTCAATCATTGAGGCCTCTTCCAAAGGATCTAGCTATGAAAGCGATATTTATGATTCCTATGAGAGCGCTCAGGATGAAAACATCAAACTCGCCATGCTGCGCATCCTCGGGGCCACGGGTAATGAATTGGCAGAGGGTGCGATCAATGATGCCCTCAATTCAGGGAATCCAGCCTATCAAAATGCGGCTCTTACTGCACTTGGCAAATTGGGTAGTGACGAAAAACTACCAACCCTTATTGAGTTTTTAAAGAATCCGAAAAACAAAACGATGCGCAAGGATGCCTATAAAGCGATTGATCAAATTCTTAATACCGCTCGTGAACAAGATTCTGATGAACTGAAGAGTGTATGGCAAACACTGGCCGATACCGCTGAAACCGATACTGAGAAAAATTACATTATCGGAGGACTCGCTATTCAGAAATATGAATGGGCGATCACTCTACTAACCCCCTTCACCAAAGGTGAAAGTGACGAAATTATCGACTATGCGCAACGAGCCATGCGTAAGGTAGAAAGAGCGATCAGCAAGAGCGAATCAAATGCAAACAGCTCAAAATGAAGCCTTCAGGAGCATGAAAAAAACAATTTTGCCATTGCCAGATTATAAAAATAAATGCATTATAAATTTATCATGAAACGTTCATTTTGCATCCTTACAGCATTTGTCGTCACCAGTGCAGGTGTAATGGCAGATATCCAGGCCCCTCCTGGATCCACTTACACGTCATCCCGCAAGCTTGGCCGCGCGGTCAGTAATATTCTCTATGGCTTTGCCGAGGTTCCAGAGCAAATGGTGCGCAAGACAGAACAATACGGTGCGAATGCTGGCTGGACCTATGGTGTAATGGACGGTTACCGCCGTGCATTCAAACGCATCGGCTATGGATTTTACGAGCTCTTTACCTTCCACTGCCCCACTTATAAAGGAACCTTTAAGCCTCCTTATGAGCGATGTGGCGAGGATCACCGCATTGAGATGAATCCTCATGACGGCTTGTCTGAATTCCCACCCACTTTGGGATTTGAACGTTATTACCACAGCCGCACTCAGAAGTGGTAATTGCTTCATTCATCGCGCAATTACAACATAAGCAACCTACTTTACAGACCCGCCCTGAACGACAGTGGCGGGTTTTTTATACCCAGCGCTAACATGCAGGGTATACAAACTCATCTATCTATAATAAGTACAAACATTCACTTTGTGTAGCACCCCTTACTTCAAAACGAGGCTAGCTCATCTCACAACCTCATTTTCTCTATCATGAAGCGCAGATACCTTAAAATGGTAAGGAAAGCCTATCGCTATCTGCGGCATCCTCACATCAGAAAACGTCCATGGCTCACCGCCCTGATTAAACCTCTATTCCAACGTGACCTGTGGCACCCATGTAGACACACCGTCGCTGGAGCGCTTTCCATCGGTTTATTTTGTGCGATGCTTCCGCTGCCTTTTCAAATGCTACTGGCTGCTCTTGCCAGCATGAGGGCAAGGGTCAACATTCCAGTCTCAATGGCTGCATGCTGGGTGACAAATCCATTCACCCACCCTCCTCTTATCGCGCTACAGATCAATTTTGGTCATTGGATTCGCGAGCATGTCCGCATTCCTTTGCCTTTTGATAAGACCACTGAAATTTCTTTTCTTGGAGTCAAGGTAGTGGGTAGTCCTGCTGACTTTGTGGTCGGGTTCTTGGCTAGCGGAGTTGTTTTAAGCATCCTTGCCTACCCTATTGTCTACGGTGTATCGATGTTTTTTCCTAACCGAGGGAAACGTTTGACTGCTGCTGAGAGGACGAAACAAAACTTTTCTCACTAACCCAGCCGCCACCGTACGGAGCGCCAAGCCTGTAGGCGACCTGTACATCGGGGAAATAATACGTTTTTCTAGACTGATTACTGGAGCTTAATAACAAGCAGCGAATCAGCACGCCGATCAAGGGTATTGCAATCACAAATCCTGAGAATACCGCAATCATGATCAAGCTATCTGAATCTCTCCAGCTCGCAGCTGGAATATCATGATAACGGCTTATTTCACCCTCAAGAGCTAATACGAATGCGTTGATCGATGAATGATGCTCATCAGTATCACCATCTACCTGCGATGAAATCTTAGCAAGCATGGCAATCATATCCCTCTCGGGAATTGGGGAAGATTCGCCTCCGAAGTGTGGATCCAAACCGTCGCCCTTGTGATACGCCATTGCTGGGTTATCGCCATAAACCACTGGATCTAGCTGATACACGATGACCATGCCACGACCTGAGTCACCAATCCATGACTCATAAAGCTGATCTGCTCGCTCCCGCAGACTGGCATCCAACACATTGTAATAAACAGCGAGATAGACAGGATATTCATAGTCAGCCTTCATCCTTGAAAGCCGAGCCACCACCTCCGCTAAGGCATCAGGGTGTTCAGGAAAAACATTGGCCTGATCCAAAACCTGATTGCCTGGTGGCAAAGTAGTATCACTGGCTGATTCGCCACCTGTTTCTTGCTGCTGCGCGTGACATGGAATATCGATGCTCACCCAAAGGGAGCACAAACAAATAAGGGAAACTTTCCAATAGGCCTTGAGTTGCCTATTCATTGCTAACATATCCCATTTCACGACCTTGATGCTAATCGACTTGAATTGATAATCAAGAATGGATCCCTTCATTTATTGAACCGGCTTATTCTTGGCTGCTTTTTTCTCGGCCATTTCTTTTTTAATCTCAATGATCGCTGTCAAAAACAAAAGCGTTGCCGCGACTGATATACAACTGTCTGCCACATTAAAGGCCGGCCAGTGGCCGCCACTCGAGGGCATGATTTTATCATAGAGTGGCAGCTTGAAATCCAGAAAGTCGACCACGTAGCCCTGTCCAAGGCGTTGCCAGAAGCCGGCATCTGAATATGCCTCCAGCCAAAAACCTTGAAACAAGCGATCCGTTAAGTTGCCAAGAATACCGGCGAGAAGCAGCGGAGCTGACCAGCATGAGGGGCCCGCAAAAGCGCCCCTTTTCCAAAAAAACATAATCAGGACAAGCGCGATGATAAGTGCCAGAAGAAATACAACAGGAGCCCAGGCCGTGCCATTGCCTATACCAAAAGCAACTCCTTGATTGTGGCGCCTTACTAGGTTGAAAAACCCCTCAATCACAGGACGGGTGTCCTCATCGACAAAATATTTGTTTCCTTCATGAAGCACAAAAGGAACCTTAAAGCTCATGACCACCCACCACTTGGATATCTGATCCAGAATATAGAGCGGAACAGTGATCCATAGCAGCTGCCTCACCAATTTGTCGTTGGATAAATTCTTGTTCATCGGATGCTGCTTTTATTATGAGGTATGGTGACACCCTATATCAATCAATAGGGCTAACGAATTTAGACAACCTCGCTGCACCGGCTACAGAGCTCGGTGACAAGTGGCTCGTATCTGCGGCATCGTGGACACATGGCGTGCTCTGTGGCCTTAGCCTTAGCTGTGATTTCATTTCCAAGCTCTAGCTGAAGATCAGCCAGTATGAAAAACTCGGTGACAAAATCTCTGTCCGTCAAAAGCTCTCGACTAGGGTGGTTTTCAGGAAGGGCAAGCGTGACATGCGCTTCATTGTTTTTATTGAACGCTTTAGCCTGAACTTCCTTCTCGATCGCCGTCTGAATGACAGCTCGTAATTCCAAGAGCATATCAATCTGAGCTACCGCTTCACCAGATTGAAAATCTGGGTCTGCTACGGGGAAATCCTGCTCATGAATGCTGCCCTCATTACCAGCATGTTCCCAAGCTTCATCCGCTGTGAATGCGAGAATTGGCGCTATCAAACGACATACAGCATCAAACACACGGTGCATGACTGTCTGTGCTGCAAGACGACGCTTAGAATCCAGAGCATCACAATACATCCTATCTTTGGTGATATCAATATAAAGCGCGCTGAGCTCATGAGCACAGAACTGGTTAATCTCATTGAACACCTTGCGGAATTGATAGGCGTCATAGGCCTTGCAGCATTCTGAAATCACCCCGTTGAGACGCTCAAGAACCCAACGGTCAAGCAGGGTCATTTCCTCCTTCGAAACAGACTGATTGCTGGCATCAAAGCCATTGATGTTACCCAACAAAATACGCAGGGTATTGCGCAAACGGCGATACGGGTCCGTGACTTGCTTGAAGAGTTTGTCTGAGAAGGGAACCTCCGTCTGCCAGTCAACCGATGCAGCCCACAGGCGCACGATATCAGAGCCGAACTGATCGTAATAATGCTTTGCATTAATCGGCTTGCTGCCTGACTTGGATATTTTCTTGCCTGAGGTATCGACAACAAACCCGTGGGTCATGACCGCCTTGTATGGGGCCGCACCACGAGCTGCGACACTGAGCATGAGCGAACTCTGAAACCAACCACGGTGCTGGTCTGTTGCCTCCAAATAAAGATCTGCAGGCGTAGACAGCTCCGGATGCCGATCCATAACCGCAACATGACTTGAGCCAGAGTCAATCCAGACATCAAGCGTATCGCGGCATTTAGTGCAACCCTCTGGCAAACCTAGACGCGCTGCTAGCTCTGCATCATCAAGCTCGAACCAGATATTGGTACCTTCAAGCTCAACCAGATCCGCTACTTTAGCAATCAGCTCCGTGCTGATAATTGCTTCACCATCCTTATCAAAAAACACAGGCAAGGGCACACCCCAGGTACGCTGTCGTGAAATACACCAGTCAGGCCTAGACTCCACCGTGCCGTAAATGCGGTTACGTCCCCATTTAGGTAACCACTCGACCTTGTCGATTTCCTCTAGGGCTTTGCCTCGTATGTCTTTGAGCGAAATGAAGAATTGCTCAACAGCACGGAAAATAATGGGTGTCTTCGACCGCCAGCAATGTGGGTATTGGTGCTCATAGAGCTCACTACCGAGTAAGTCCCCGCCTTCTTCGAGGATTTCTGTAATACGTTTGTTGGTTTTGAAAACGTGCTGTCCTACCAACTCATCTAGCCCACATTCAGCGGTAAATTTACCATCCGCATCCACTGGAGACAACAGGCCAAGGCCGTTTTGCTGACCAGCAACATAGTCATCAGCACCGTGACCCGGAGCGATATGAACGGCACCCGTTCCGGTCTCCGCGGTCACAAAATTCGCCAAAATGATCTTCGCCGAACGCGGCAGAAATGGATGGGATGCCTCCATCCCCTCCAACTCACCTCCCTTAAAGCCGGAATGCGTTTCGCTCAAAACAAAGCCCGTCTTGGCTGCAAAATCATCGATCAAATCCTTTGCTACAATGAGCTTCTGCTTGCGCCCATCCTCATGCACAAACGTTCCGCAAACGTAATCGAACTGCTCGTGAACAGCGATACCGAGGTTAGCAGGAAGAGTCCATGGAGTCGTGGTCCATATTACCATAGAGGCACCAGCAAGATCACCCGCTGCCTCATTGATTGCAAAGCGAACGTATACCGCCATGCTCTTTTTATCTAAATACTCCACCTCAGCCTCAGCAAGTGCCGTTCCTGCGCCATAACTCCAAAGCACAGGCTTGCGGCTCTGGTAGACAGCGTCCATTTCAACAAGCTTACCAAAAGTCCTGATGATGTCGGCCTCATAGGTGGGATCAAGTGTCAAATAAGGGTTCTCCCAGTCACCAAATACTCCTAAGCGGCGAAAACTCTCTCGCTGAATATCAATGAAGCCACGCGCAAATTCGGAACAACGCCGGCGCACCTCGGCTGGCTCCTCATTTCTCGCATCTTGCATCACCTTGAACTCAATAGGAAGTCCGTGACAATCCCAACCCGGGATAAAAGGCGTCTCAAACCCAGCCATTGTCTTGGATTTCAGCACCAGATCCTTGAGCACCTTGTTCAAGGCTGTGCCCATATGCACATCACCATTCGCAAAGGGCGGCCCATCATGAAGAATAAAACGTGGCGCGCCTTGATCTTTACGGCGCTTCTGAATGCTTTGGTAAAGACCCTGATCATTCCAACGCTCAAGACGCTTGGGTTCATTTGTTACCAAATCCCCGCGCATGGGGAAGGTAGTCTCCGGCAGACTAAGGGTTTCCTTGTAATTTTTTGCTTCCTCGCTCATTGGATATGGTGGCTTCTAGAGGCGCGGAAGCTAGACACTAAGCCCCATGGGGTCAATGGCGTAGTTACGCAAGCTCAGAGCTTTTGATCAGCTGAAAAAAGAGAGCGAACACGAGCTAATGAAACTCTGATCACTCTGGCGTCACTCCGGGAGGCATCCATTCCTTGGGCATTGGCTGTATGGCAGGCACAATGGGATTACCATCTTTGTCTTTCTCAGCCTTGCTAGAACCAGCAAGCTGATCAATCTGGGTTTGTAGCACATGCTCAGGATGACTGCCCGAAAACTCATGTACCTTTGATCCTTTACGATAAAACTGAATGGTGGGCACGCTACGGATCTTCTCTTTTGCCGCCCACTGACTATTTTGATATGCATCCACTTTCACAATGCGGACTTTTTTGGCATTTGCCTTTGCTAGTCGCTCCAACACGGGAGCAAGCGCTTTACAGGGTCCTCACGTATCGGAGTAGAATTCCACCATCACCAGCTTTGATTCATTAGCAATCAAAGCCTGCGCCTCCTTCTGATTCATGGCATCAACGGTTGAATGACTACTCCCTTGGCCGCCCATATCCTTGAGACGATCCACCAGCCCGCTCATTTTGTTACAGGAGCTCATTAAAAGAACACAAGCTGCGCCCAGAAGAACCGCCCTTCCATGTATAAATCTATTTGTTGGTCGAGAAGCAGATCTACAATGTTTCATGGGGATTAATTATCACAATCACTTAACTTTTACAAGACGCTGATTTCGTTTAAATTCACAACATGGATTTAATCTGTAACTTTGCCCAAAAACATCTTAGCCTGCGCCTGTGAAAGTAGGCATCCTAGCAAACCCGAATAAAAAAGGGGTAGATCAAATCATCAAGAATCTCTGTAGATCTCTTGAGCGTGAAAAACTTACGCCAGTACTTGAAACCGTAACTGCCGGAATAATCAATGCGGCTGGCGGTATCGAGCCGAAGGAGCTGGCAGCCACCTGCGACCTCGTGGCCGTATTAGGAGGTGACGGCACCATGCTTAATGCCGCAAATCAGCTCGGACCAGCTGACATTCCTGTCGCGGGAATTAATGTCGGAACTTTGGGGTTTCTCACGACATGCACTGACAGCGAGCTCGATATCTTTGCCAAAGCCGTAGCGCAAAAAGACTACACTCTCATTAAACGTATGCAACTGCTCGCAACCATTACATCGGCTAATGGTGAGAAGAAGAGCTTTCGGGCCCTCAATGAGGTCACCCTTGCGCGTGGACAAACCGGACGCCTTGTTGAGCTAGATGCCTGGGTAGACGGCGAGTTACTCAACCACTATCGTGCAGATGGTTTGATTGTTGCCACCACGACAGGATCAACAGCGTATTCGCTCTCTGCAGGCGGACCGCTCATTGCTCCAAAAGCTGAAGTTTTTGTGATTACCCCAATCTGTCCTCACTCACTGAGCAACCGGTCTCTAGTGGTTTCACACAGCTCATTGGTTGAGCTTGCTCCAGCTGAGAATGCCGAGTGCCCGATGTTTCTCACCGTAGATGGTCGTGATGTCATGGCGATCAATCAAGGCGATCGCATTCAAGTCGAGCAAGCTGGGCATGCTTTGCCGCTACTTCGCCTTGAAGGCCGTAATTTCTACTCAACACTGCGGCAAAAATTAGGCTGGGGACGAGATTAAATTGATTTGAAACGCAAGGTCTAAACTCGCGTCCGATACCTCTCTCGCTGATACTGATACCGATAACATGAGATACGACCCCGCCGACTCACAACTTTTCGTCTATAACCGATCTCGATTATCGGCAATGCTCAAACCCAATAGCATCGCAATACTTGACTCCAATGACTTGATGCCCACCAATGCCGACGGCACGCTTCCTTGGAGACAAAACTCAGATCTTTATTACCTCTCTGGCATCGATCAAGAGGAAAGCACCTTGCTACTCTTTCCTGATGCAGTTGAGGAAATAGATCGGGAGATCCTTTTCATCAAAGAAACCAGTGAGCACATTGCCATTTGGGAAGGTGAAAAACTCTCCCAGCAAATAGCGACCAAGCTATCTGGCATTTCTAATGTCCAGTGGAACTGTCAGCTCGACACCGTTTTGGACCGTCTCACTCAGCAAGCTGAGCATATTTATCTCAATGCAAATGAGCACCCGCGAGCTGATATGACCGTACAAACTCGTGATGTCCGGTTACTTGAAAAATGCCAGCGGAACTACCCTCATCATCAACATGAGCGGCTCGCACCCTTGATGCATCAACTCAGAATCATCAAACATCCCTTGGAGATTAAGATGATACAGAAAGCCTGTGACATCACCGAAGCCGGCTTCAGACGCGTGCTTGGCTTTATCCGACAAGGCGTGGGCGAATGGGAAATTGAAGCTGAATTTATCCATGAATTCATCAAACGACAATCGACTGGTTTTGCTTACACCCCGATCATCGCCAGCGGCAAAAATAGCTGCGTACTGCACTACATAAAAAATAACCAACGTTGTCAGGCTGACGAATTATTACTCATGGATGTTGCTGCTGAGTATGGCAATTGGAACTCAGACATGACTCGTACCGTTCCCGTTAATGGGAAATTTACCAAGCGACAACGAGCCGTCTATGACGCTGTTCTTCGAGTTCTCAGGAAGAGTAATGATATCCTGCGCCCTGGCCTCACCCCCAAGGACTACCAAAATCAAACCATTGATTTCATGGAAAGCGAACTCATCGAGCTAGGACTCATTGGAAAGGATGAGGCTAAACAACAAGACGCCAGCAAACCTCTCGTGAAAAAATATTTCATGCACAGCACATCGCATCACCTGGGCCTCGATGTTCATGATGTTTGCCCACCTGATGAGCCTTATGCTGCAGGCATGGTCCTCACCATCGAACCAGGCATTTATATACCGGATGAAAAAATAGGCATACGCCTAGAAAACAATATCCTTATTGGAGAAAAAGAAAATCTGGACCTCATGTCCAACATTCCAATCGAAGCTGATGAGATCGAGATATTGATGTCTCAGGCTAATACGGCTCCCTAATACCTACAGAGTCCAAGCATTCAAAGTCTGGTTGTCATACCAAGCTATTGAATAATATCTAGAGCTCAATTTAATGTGCCCTCCTGAGCATTTTACTGGCTCGCTTTTCCACCGAACATGCAGACCTATCATCTTCATGAGCACGGAGAAACTCAGCAAAGTTAGCTGACACTGTGGCATAATCCATGGGCGCCTCTTTCACCTTATCCTCATAGATTTTGAGTGAAGTTTGGTAATTTTCTTTTGCCCACCCTTCTTCACCAGTATGACTGAGGGCGACTGCTAGGTTGGCATATGCCTGCGCTGTTTCCAGATGTTTCTCGCCGAACACCTTGCGGCGCGCATCGAGAGCCATGACAAACATTTCACGAGCCTGGTCGTAACATCCCGCTGCCAAATAAAGAGCTCCAATGTTATTGCAGATTGCTGCAGTCTCTTCGTCCTCTGAACCTAAATGCGCATTATATAACTCGAGTGCTTTAAGATACAAATTTTCTGCGGTATCAAAATCTCCACAACTCTTGTAAATATATGCCAGATTGTTGCATAAACTTGCGATATCGATCGCTGAGGGTGGATCCATCCGCTCAAACAACTCTATACTACGTTCATAAAAAGTAATGGCTTCGTCCGTGTTGCCATCCGTTTCGTAGACCACTGCTACACTGGCACTGAGACGAGCCAGCGCCTCCGTTTTGGAATCCTCACCTTCAAGAAGTTCTAGTGCCTCAAAATAAGACTTCCTTGCCTCTTCAAGATTACCATATTGACGATAAAAATCACCTTGAACTTCGAGTGAGAATGAGAACTCATCAATATTTTCCGGATCCTCTTGATATTTTGAACGTGACTTTTCGACTGCCGCGCTGGCCGTATTTTTAGCCTCATCCCATCGCCCAGCTTGGCAAAGTTGCCTCACACGATCATGCAACATGTTCAGTAAATTGTCTGTTCCTGAGTCCATTTATTGTAGTGAGCTAGATTACAGTTACACCCATGATGTTAAATGTGAGATCTGTATGAACATAGTTAACACTAGGTAAAACCTCATGACCAGATATAAATTAATGGCTCACCTAACTCCCAAGCTCGTCGATACAAGCCGATCTGGCGCGTGGCATACTACCAAAAGCCTGCTCCAAAGCCATGGCTGCACTGGAGCGCTCATGAGCAACTCCCAGCAAACGAGCTAGCTCATGCTCAAAATGTAACACCCCGCGTTGATCAGCGCTATGATCACCGATATATCCCAGTCCTCTCTGCAGCAGGTCATAAAGCTCAGGGACAGGGTGATCAGGTTCCACCACGTGTGCTAGTAGTTCAACGAAATAGGAAGCAACGAGCGTATCCTTATATCTCTTTCTAATATTTTCACGGTAATCAAGAACGGCTATCTCGCTTAGCGTGTGCAGCTCGCTCTTTCGGCTCCGCACCCAGTTAAGCTCGGCTTCAAAAAACAAATCCAACTTTCCGGCGAACGCCCCCTTAGCCCGGCGCCCCCCCTTTGCCACCGTCTTGATCAAGCCATGGTCGCGAGTACACCAATGCACGATCAAGCTCGACTCCGTGAGCTTAGTAAGCCGAATAATGATCCCCTCTGATTTCTCCATCTGCAAAGCCATAGTGAAGCTATTTAGCCTGATACTAAACAACAAATTCACCTCCGCCTTTATCTTGTCGCCTTTTTGCTATTTGGAGTTTGAATCTTACGAGTCAGCGGCTAAGAATCTGCCACGCATGAGTGAACACAATATCGCTGACCTCCTGGCGCTGGATACCGGGGCCCTAAAAAGCCGCCTATCTGAACTCAGGAGGTATCTTTGACGTTCCGACACTGGAACATAAACTTGCCGAATACGACACCATCATGGCCGATACGGTTTTTTGGGATGATCCGGACAAAGCGCAAAGCATCGTTGGCGAGGCGAACCTGCTCAAAGGCCGCCTTCACCCTTTCCTCGCTTTGGAAGCTCAGGCTAACAACCTCGATGAAGTTATCGCGCTCTCCAAAGAAACGGACGATATCGAATTTGCCCGAGAGGCCAATGATGACTTTCACGCCATCACCAAGGAGCTGGATCAATTTGAGCTGATCATCCTTCTAGATAAGCCCACCGATGCGTCAAACGCCTACCTCAACATTCAAGCGGGCGCAGGCGGCACCGAGGCATGCGACTGGGCAGAAATGCTCCTGCGCATGTATACCCGTTGGGCAGAAAGCAAGGGCTTCAGCGTCACCAATGTCGATTATCAAGATGGAGACGGTGCTGGTTGTCGCACGGCATCTCTTAAAATTGATGGGCCCTACGCCTATGGCTATCTCAAAAGCGAGCGTGGAGTTCATCGTCTCGTTCGCATATCCCCCTTTGACGCTGCCGGCAAACGCCACACCTCATTCTCCGCAATCGATGTCACCCCCGAAATATCCAAGGACATCAATATCGAAATACCCGATTCTGATGTTGAAATCAGCACCGCTCGCTCAGGTGGCGCCGGCGGCCAAAATGTCAATAAGGTCGAGACTGCCGTTATCCTAAAGCACAAACCCACCGGCATCATAATTCGTTCAACCCAAGAACGATCCCAGCTCCGAAATCGTGAAAATGCATGGTCATTGTTACGAGCCAAGCTTTACCAGATCGAAGAAGATAAGCAACGTGCAGAAGCAGATCGCGAATACTCTGCAAAAGGAGAAATTGGCTGGGGCAGCCAAATCCGGTCTTATGTTTTTCAGCCCTATCAAATGGTCAAAGACTTGCGAACGGGTGAGGAAACTGGCAATATCTCATCCGTAATGGATGGCAACCTCGACCCCTTTATCGAAGCCATGCTTAAAGGCAAAACCCGTGATAGCTGAAGCATCACGGCCCGCATAAGAACCAGCACGATCAAATCATGACCATTGAGCGAACAGGCATTCTCCTATTGGTGTCCGGGCCATCAGGCTCTGGCAAAACAACGCTTTGCCGACGACTAGCAGATGAAGGCGAAGCCATTTACTCTACCTCCTGCACGACCCGCCCGTCCAGAGAGAGCGAACGTGACGGTCATGACTATCATTTTCTCAATAGGGAGACATTTCAACAAAAAGTCAGCCATGGGGAATTCCTCGAATATGCTGAAGTTCACGGCAATTTTTACGGCACGCTAAAAACAGAAGTCCTCAATCACCTTGCCGCAGGCATTGATGTGGTCATGGACATCGACGTGCAAGGAGCTGATCAGGTACGCGGCTGTAATGACACTAGCATACAAGCTGCGCTGGTTGATCTATTTGTCATGCCCCAGAGCGAGGATGAACTTCTCAAACGCCTAACCGGACGCGGGTCAGATGCACAAGAGGTTATCGAGTTACGCATGAAAAACGCTCTTGGGGAAATCGGCAACTGGCCAAAATACACCTACCGTTTACTCTCAGACACGCGTGAGCAAGATTACCACCAATTTAAGTCCCTCATGCTCGCTGAACGCCTTAAGGTTTCTCGACTCAAAAACCTCTAACCTGCTCTTCTTGATACATGAAAACGATCATCCTAGGAATCACCGGATCCATAGCAGCCTACAAGGCAGCGACCATTGCCTCACAGTTGGTTAAAAATGGCCACCTTGTCCATTGTGTGATGACACAATCAGCGACCGAGTTTATTACCCCCCTCACTCTTCAAGTCATTTCTCAACATTCGGTTCTCGTTACCTTAGAAGATGAAAAACAAGCATGGAAACCGGGACACATCGATCTTGCAGATCGTGCAGACCTGGTAATCGTCGCTCCCGCCTCTGCAAATACCTTGGGCAACTTTGCCAACGGCCTTGCCCCCGACCCGCTCTCTAGCATTTACCTCGCCACGGAAGCCCCCGTTCTTATCGCCCCCGCCATGAATGGCAAAATGTGGATGCACGCAGCCACCCAACGTAACGTTGCCCGCTTAGAACAAGATGGTTGCCAATTTATTGGCCCTGAAAAAGAAGGCATGCTCGCTTGTGGCTACTCCGGCCCTGGCCGACTCATGGAAGAATCCAAGGTTGTTGATACTGCAGAAACGCTGCTCCGCACCTCATCA
>Ga0213861_10000207_pt1 | contig 48846 bp, 37 predicted proteins | sample PICome_4_FD_160110 | JGI IMG/M metagenome (GOLD analysis project Ga0213861, IMG submission 160110) | Coastal seawater microbial communities near Pivers Island, North Carolina, United States - PICO131 | ecosystem: Environmental > Aquatic > Marine > Coastal | place: USA: North Carolina... | reverse complement strand
ATTATTTGTTACTACATCTCTCTTTAACCAAATTAAATCCCCTTCTTTTAAAATATCATCAAAGCCTCGAGGTTTGGTTCCTCTTCTATTTTCACTAATGTAGGGCCTTGCCCAACTCAACTCATCAGACCAAGAAATATTTATAATTTTTCCTGTTTTAGTTAGAGCTTCAAGAGTATCTCTGGGATTTATAACAACAGCCAGGAATCTGTCTTTATTTTGAACATATGATTCTAGAGATTTAAAGACTTCAGATAAGTTCTTCTCATCGACAGTATCTATTGAATCCGCATTAAGAAAGCTTTCAATTTCTAATAGTTGAGACTTTTTAGGCAAACGAAAGAAATTTGCTGGAAATAGGTTAGAGATATTTTTTGGTTGTCTAAAACCATGACGCCTATCATAACTCTCTAAACCCTCCTTAACTGCTTTAGTGGCAGAATTTTGGAACTTGGAATCTATAGTTGTAAAGACCTCCAGGCCTTCAGAATAAGCTTTTAGACCATATTCCTGAATCATATATCGCCTAACCTCTTCAGCAACATAAGGAGCTTTAACTTCCGATACTAAACCGAAATAATTTGCCGTCAGAGAAGCATTTACTGCTAGTTCAAACTGCTCAGGATGAATATATTCTAGATCTAGCATTCTTTTTAGGATCCAGTTTCTTCTGATCAACGCCCTGCTTGGATTGACCAAAGGATTTATGGAAGAAGGTGCTTTTGGTAATGCGGCAATCATAGCCCATTGTGCTAAATTAAGCTGCGTTAAGGATTTGCCATAATAAACTTCGCTAGCTGCAGCTATGCCATAAGCCCTATTTCCAAAGAATATACGATTGACATAAAACTCAAAAATTTCTTCTTTTGTATAAGTTTCTTCTAATCTATAGGCCAAGAAAATATCTTTTACTTTTCTAAAAAGACTTACGTCTCTGCTGGTTAGATAATTGCCAGCGACTTGCATGGTTATTGTGCTGCCGCCTCCCTGTATTCTTCCAGCTTTGACTAACCTGTATACCGATCTCAAGAGGCCTGTATAGCTAACTCCTGAATGTGAAAAGAAATCATCATCTTCGGCTGCTAAAACTGCATTTACATAATGAGTTGGTATTTCGCCAAACTTTAAGGCAGTTCTTCTTTTTTCTCCAAATTCTCCTATCAGCTTTTTATCAGAAGAATAAATTTTTAAAGGGATTTGTAGCTCGATATTTCTAATCAACTCTTCATTAGGCAACTTGCTATCTATATAAATATTGAGACTAGAAAGCGTCATAACAACTAAGCATAGAAAAATTAGTAATAATTGCCCTAATCTCCTGTTTAGCATCCAACTAAAATATCTCTTTAAGTTTAGTAACATCTAGGAGTTATAATAACTCAATGAGGCTAATAATTATCGGGCCTATGGCTTCTGGTAAGTCCGTAGTTGGAAAAAAATTGTCAAAAAGATTGAATCTTAATTTTTTTGACACAGATGAAGAGATAGTTAATAAAACTGGGGTAACTATTTCTCATATTTTTGATGTGGAAGGTGAAGAGAAATTCAGAACTAGAGAACTGGATATATTTACAACTTTAATAGAAAACAAAGATTGTGTAATCTCAACTGGTGGCGGCATTATTTTAAAAGAAGAAAATAGAGAGCTATTAAAAAAAGGTACAGTTATTTATTTAAAGACTTCAATCCAGACTCAATTAGAAAGAACAATGAATAACAATGAGAGACCTTTATTGCAAGGAGATGGCGATAAGGAATTAATATTAAGAAACATCGCTAAGTTCCGCAATCCTATCTATGAGAAGCTTAGTGACTTAGTAATAGATGAAAAAAACAATCCAAATCAGGTAGTTGAGAGCATACTTAATAAAATTGAGATCATAAAATGAAGGAAATAAGTATTAGTACAGCTTCAAAGAATTATTCGGTCATTGTCGGTTCAGATATTTTGACAGTGGATAATGTGAAAGAATTTTATGGAAAAGAAATTCTACTGGTCATAGATCCAAATATTGAAATGTCTGTAAAAGAAAAATCAATTGGAATACTCCAGGACATGTCGTCAAAATTTTTGAAAATTGAAATTGAGGCAAGTGAAATAAATAAGTCTAACTCCTCGCTAGGATTGATCCATGACGCATTAATTGAAAATAATTATAGTAGGGATTGTATTCTCTTTGCTTTAGGTGGGGGCATCATATGCGATCTTACTGGCTTTGCTGCAGCAACCTATCAAAGAGGAGTTGATTTTGTTCTTATACCTTCGACCCTTCTATCCCAAGTCGATGCATCAGTAGGCGGAAAAACAGCTATTAATCATCCAAAAGGGAAGAATATGATTGGAGCATTTCATCAACCTTCTAAAGTTTTGAGTGATACCAATTTGTTGCTAAGTCTCGATGATAAGCAAATTAGAGAAGGCTTGGCTGAGATTATTAAACATGCACTGATAATAGACGATGGTTTCTTTGATTGGTTATCAGAAAATATTGATGCCCTGCTTAAATCAGACCAAGAAAAACTTTTAAAGGCGATCGCTAGATCTATTGAAATAAAATCTGAGGTTGTTGCAAAAGATGAGACAGAACAGGGAGTTAGGAAGTGGCTTAATCTGGGCCATACATTTGGCCATGCCATAGAGTTGTATGGCGAATATAGAGACTTCTCTCATGGAGAATCGGTTGCCTTAGGAGCAATAATGGCAACTAACTTATCTGAGCGAGTTTTAAATCTGGATAAGAAAGAAGGACAAAAAATAAGGAAACTTATTTCATCTATTCTTACTGAAGAACTGCTCAATTCATCATTTGATGAAAATAAATTATTACAATTAATGTCTTCAGATAAAAAAAGAAAGGGTAATGATCTCAATTTCATTCTTATAAATAAAATAGGAGATCCTCAGATCGTCTCAAGTCCTGAAAAATTACAGATTCTTGAGTCAATAAAAATAAGCTAGTCAATCTTCACAGAACTACCAACAAAAGGTACAATCACTGCCCTGCGCAGCCCTCCGTTTTATTTTTTAAGCTAACTAAAAGCTAAAAAAGTAAATTAAACAATATGAAGAATTTAACACTTAAAAATAAGTACAGGTTTGGTTTCCCCAAAAAAAGTGGGTTATACGATCCTCAGTTCGAGAAAGATTCTTGTGGTGTTGGCCTTGTAGCTAATATCAAGGGAATTCCTTCGAGAGAAATCATGGATGATGCTTTTCATGTAAATTCACAGATGGATCACAGGGGAGGTTGCGGCTTTGAAGAAAATACTGGTGATGGTGCTGGTATCTTGATGGCTATTCCGGATAGTTTCTATCGTTCAGAAGCAGGAAAACTTGATATAACTCTTCCATCGAAGGGCCAATATGCTGTTGGTAATATCTTTTTACCAGTTGATATTGAAGAAAGAAAACACTGCATAAAATTAACTGAAAAAATAATTGAAGAAGAAAATCAAGTATTTTTAGGTTGGCGAGAAGTTCCCGTTGATCCAGAAAAAGCAGATGTAGGTCCCGCATCTAGGCGTGCTCAACCCTACATATCTCAACTCTTTATTAGGTCTGAAGATGGTCTGCCTCAAGACGATTTTGACAGAAAAATATACTTAATTAGGAAGCGTTTAAGCCACGCAATTAGAAGCAATCAGACTTTAAAAGAAGCAAAATTATTCTATGCTTGCAGTTTGTCCTCGTCGGTTATTGTCTACAAGGGCATGCTTACACCTTCTCAGTTATTTCCTTTTTATTCCGATTTAGAGAATAAGGAATTTAAAACTCATTTGGCAATGGTTCATTCTAGATTTAGTACGAATACTTTCCCCTCATGGGACAGAGCCCAACCGAATAGATTTATGTGTCACAACGGAGAAATCAATACCCTGAAGGGTAATATGAACGCTATGAAGGCTAGACAAGGTCTGGTCAAAAGTGATTTATTTGGCAGTGATATAGAAAAGCTCTTTCCTATTACCGAACTTGATTGCACTGATTCTGGGAGCTTTGATAATGTACTCGAGTTTTTATTACTTTCTGGCAGAAGCCTGCAGGAATCTGTGATGATGATGATTCCGGAAGCCTGGCAGTCTGATGTAAATATGTCAGATGCAAAAAAAGACTTTTATCAATATAGCTCTTCTATGATTGAACCTTGGGATGGTCCAGCTTCAATCGTTTTTACAGATGGCAAAAAAGTTGGAGCGGTTCTTGACAGGAACGGGCTTAGACCAAGCAGATTTTATGTAACTAATGACGATAAAGTGATTATGGCATCTGAGGTAGGAGTTCTCCCAGTTGACAATAAAACAATAATATCAAAAGGACGACTTCAACCCGGAAAGATGTTCTTAATTGATTTTGAACAAGGAAAAATGATATCCGATGAAGATATCAAAAACGATATTGCTAACGGGAATCCTTACAAAGACTGGAATAAATCTATTGTAGATATTGAAGATATCCAAATACCGGAAGAAAAAGACAGCGTTGAGGCTAATCTAATATCCAGAATGCGATCTTTTGGCTATACAACAGAAACTATGCAATTCATGCTACTTCCTCTAGTAACGGAATTGAGAGATCCTTTAGGATCTATGGGTAATGATGCGGCATTAGCATGCCTATCGGACAAACCTAGAATATTATTTGATTACTTTAAGCAATTATTTGCTCAGGTTACAAATCCTTCAATTGATTCCATAAGAGAAGAGGTCGTCATGTCTCTTGAATGCCTTATTGGTCCTGAAGGAAATTTATTAAAAAATGATCCAGAAAATGCTCGAAGATTGAGAATTAAGAATCCTATTCTCTCTAATGCAGAGCTGAAGACTATAAAAGACATGTCTACACCTCACTGGAAAACAAAAATAATAGATCTAACCTATTCCAAAGAAGGTGGGCTTCAAGCAATGTTGCAAAGATTAGAAACAATTTGCCAAGAAGCAGAAACAGCAATTAAAGAAGATTTTTCTTTTCTTATTATCTCTGATAAAGATATAACAGACTCTCGTATGTCACTTAGTTCTTTATTGGCTTGCTCTTCAATTCATCATCATTTAGTTGAAAAACAGCTCAGATCAAAAATAGGTATTATCGTTGAAACTGGAGAGGCAAGAGAAGTCCATCATCATTGTTTGTTATTTGGATATGGAGCTGATGCGATTAATCCATACCTAGCTTTTGAAGCAATACTGCAATCCCTAGAAGACGGTACTTTGCAAGACGAAAATCTAACAACCGCAAAAGATATTGTTTCTGCATACAAAAAAGCTACGAAAAAAGGTATCTTAAAAGTTATGGCCAAGATGGGTATTTCGACCTTACATTCCTATAAAGGAGCTCAAATATTCGAGGCAGTGGGCCTATCAGAAGAAATAATCAAAAAATCTTTCCCCGGAACCGCAAGTAGAGTTGGAGGTATTAGTTTCGAAGCTTTATTTAATGAGCAGCTAAGAAGGCACGACTTAGGATATCCGAAAGAAGAAATTAAAGTTACGAACTTGCCTAACCCAGGAGATTTTCATTGGAGAAATGGTGGAGATGCGCACATGTGGGATCCCAAAACTATTTCTTCCCTGCAACTCGCTTCAAGAACGAATGACGAAGACGCCTATTGGGATTTTGCTAATCATGCAAATGAGGTCTCAACTAAGCAAAGTACTTTAAGAGGATTATTACAATTTAAAAACATTAATAAACCTCTAGATTTAGAAGAAGTAGAAAGTGAAAAAGAAATAGTTAAACGTTTTGCAACTGGAGCGATGAGCTTAGGATCTATCTCAACTGAATCGCATGAATCATTAGCTATCGCAATGAATAAACTGGGCGGCAAATCCAATACTGGAGAAGGTGGAGAAGATCCCATTAGATTTAAACCAGATGAATCAGGTGTATCTAAAAGATCTGCTATCAAGCAGGTTGCCTCCGGAAGGTTCGGTGTAACGATGAACTACCTTACTAATTCTGATGAACTTCAGATCAAGATATCACAAGGTGCTAAACCCGGAGAAGGTGGAGAATTACCAGGTAAAAAGGTTGATGAATATATTGCTAAAATTAGACACTCTACTCCCGGCGTTGGTCTCATTAGCCCTCCTCCTCATCATGATATCTATTCTATTGAAGATATTGCACAACTGATACATGATCTAAAGAATGCTAACCGTACCTCAAGGATAAGCGTTAAGTTAGTTTCTGAAGTAGGCGTAGGTACAATTGCAGCAGGTGTTGTTAAGGCCAAAACTGATCATTTAGTGATTGCAGGTCATGATGGAGGAACTGGTGCATCGCCATTAACCTCTATTAAACATGCGGGGCTCCCTTGGGAACTTGGCGTCGCTGAAACTCATCAAACTCTAGTAATGAACAATTTGAGATCTAGAGTAGTACTTCAGACTGATGGTCAAATTAAGACTGGAAGAGATGTCGCTATAGCAGCTTTGCTTGGTGCAGAAGAATTTGGTTTTGCAACGGCTCCACTCGTTACATTGGGCTGCATAATGATGCGAAAATGTCACCTTAATACCTGTCCAGTTGGTATTGCTACGCAAGATAAAGAACTTAGGAAAAAATTTAAAGGGAAGCCTGAACATGTTGTCAATTATCTATTTATGGTGGCAAAAGATTTAAGAAAGATCATGGCTGAGCTTGGATTTAAAACTGTTAATGAAATGATAGGTAGAGTTGACTGTTTAGAAACTGATGTAGCCATTAGTCATTGGAAAAGAAGTGGACTTGATTTTAGTGGAATGCTTCAGCCTGCTGAAAAAATCTTTGATAATACCGAAGTTTACAATACGCAAACTCAGGATCATGGGCTAGATAAGGCATTAGATAATTCTCTTATAGAAAAATGCAGGAAGGCAATTACTAAAGCAGAAAAAGTTTCTTTTAAGAGCCCTATTCTTAATACCAATAGAACTGTTGGAACAATGTTATCAAATGAAGTTGCCAAGGTTTGGGAATCTAATAACCTTCCGGAAGATACAATAGAAATTGATTTTGAAGGTTCAGCCGGGCAAAGCTTTGCGGCTTGGATTGTAAAAGGAATGACCTTCAGACTCGAAGGTGATGCCAATGATTATGTTGGTAAAGGCCTGTCAGGTGGAAAATTAATAATTTATCCTCCAAAAAATAGCCTATTTAAATCTGAAGAAAATATTCTTTTAGGTAATGTTGCTCTTTATGGTGCAACACAAGGTGAGGCTTATTTCAGAGGCATTGCAGCAGAAAGATTTTGCGTAAGGAATAGTGGAGCATCTGTAGTAGTTGAAGGAATAGGCGATCATGGATGTGAATATATGACAGGTGGTAAAGCTGTGATCTTAGGTCCTACGGGCAGAAACTTTGGTGCTGGTATGAGTGGAGGAATTGCTTACATTTACGATAAAAATGAAGATTTTATAAAAAACTGCAATAAAGAAACTTACGAGATTGAAACTCTTATTGATGAAGACTTAGAGGATCTAAAAAAACTTATACAAAATCATTTTGAGTATACTGAATCTACTGTTGCAAAAATTATCTTAGAGGATTGGACTAATGAATCAAGAAAGTTTGTAAAAGTAATGCCTACAGACTTCAAACGTGTCTTAAATGAAATGAAAGCTAATAAACAATTAAGTAATGGGTAAAATTACAGGATTTAAAGAGTTCTCAAGAGCTGTCGAGCCATATCGTCCTGCCAAGGAAAGGGTGCTAGATTTTAAAGAAATCTATAGTGACCATGATGATGAGAAACTTTCTGTTCAAGGATCAAGATGTATGGATTGCGGTGTTCCTTTTTGCCAGTCAGGCGAAGGTTGCCCCGTGTACAACCTCATTCCAGAGTGGAATGACCTTGTTTATCAGAATAAATGGGAAGAAGCTTTTGATAAATTAATGCTTACGAATAACTTTCCAGAAGTCACTGGAAGAGTTTGTCCTGCGGTTTGCGAAGGAGCATGTGTGCTTGGTATAACAGAAAGTCCCGTTGCAATAAAAAATCTAGAATTTGCGATAGCTGATAAAGGTTTTCAAAATGGTTGGTTAAAACCACAGATCCCTTCAACAAGAACAGGTAAGTCTATTGCCATTGTTGGTTCTGGTCCTGCAGGGCTATCGGCAGCCCAACAGCTCAATAGTGTAGGCCATACAGTTAAAGTTTATGAAAGATCTGATCGAATCGGTGGTCTGATGATGTACGGCATTCCTAATATGAAATTAGATAAATCTATTATTGATCAAAGATTAGAGATCATGGAGACAGAAGGTATTCAATTCTTTACCAATGCGGATATTGGGGGACAAGGAGAAAATGCTGTCAGTATGGAGGAGCTTAATCAATCTAATGACATAATTTTACTGACGACTGGAGCAACCAAACCCAGGGATCTGCCTATTCCACAAAGAGAAGGTGTAGGAGTTCATTTTGCTATGGATTTCCTTAGAACAAATACAAAAAGCTTATTGGATTCAGGTCATGATGATGGGCAATTTATTTCTGCTAAAGGCAAAAATGTCATAGTTATAGGTGGTGGAGATACTGGTACTGACTGTATAGGCACCTCATTGAGACATGGATGCAAGTCTCTAATTAATTTTGAAATTATGCCCGAGCCTCCGAAGGAAAGAGCTGAAAATAATCCTTGGCCTTTATTTCCTAGAGTTTATAAAGTCGACTATGGACATGAAGAATCGACAGAAATTTATGGTAATGATCCAAGAGTTTACTCAATCTCAGGTAAAGAGTTTTTGAGGAATGAAGATGGTACTTTGAGAGGCATTAGAACAGTTGAAGTTGATACCAATTTTAAAGAGGTACCTGGATCAGAAAAAGAATGGGAAGCTGATCTTATCCTTTTGGCAATGGGTTTTTTAGGACCTGAGCACTATGCTGTAGACAAGCTTGAAGTGGAACTTGACGAAAGATCAAACTATAAAGCCGATCATAATATACATCAAACATCCAATCCCAAGGTCTTTGCTGCAGGTGACTGCAGAAGAGGACAATCTCTTGTAGTTTGGGCTATAAATGAAGGAAGAGCTGCTGCACGTGAAATAGACATAAACTTAATGGGTGAAACTACTCTCACATAAGACCTAAATCTCTGCTTTCCTTTTAAAGATATTCTGTAATAAAGTATAAAGTATACATTCTAACTAAACGGATAAGTGCTATGTTTCAAACTTACAAAAAATTAATTGCTTTCTTTCTTCTTACAAGTGCATTTTCTATCAATGGGTTTGACTTGTCGGGAGAAGGCATAAAACTATCTGGAGAAATTAACTCTACCTCTCTGACTGATTCAGGCGGAGTAATTGATGTGGTGTCTGATAATGAGAAATATGGAAAAACCTGGTTAACTTATAATGTTAAAGTGAATAATCCTAATTCACCAGATCAAGGGTCATTTCATGGAAGGGCTATTGCAATAAACAATGATGGCTTAAGAGTGAGTGCATCCAGACAAGGTGTTTGGAGTCGAGAGGGATATATTTATTCTTTCTATTCCCTTGATGATGTAAGTGATGGAAACCAGTTCTTATGTATTACTACAATGAACTTAAAAGATAATAAGGTGGAGATGCGGTTTTACCCTAAATAATAATTATTTCTTAACAACGCGCATTAAGCCTTCTTGAACAGCAGAAGCAACTAAAGTGCCATCTTCCGTATAGACACTTCCCCTATTAAATCCTCTGGCATTACTGGCGCTTGGGCTATCAGTGGAATAAAGCATCCATTCATCCGCTCTAAATGGTCTATGAAACCACATAGCATGATCTAAGCTAGCACTCATGACATTACCTTTAGCAAAGCTAAGTTTGTGAGGGTTCATTGAAGTACTAAGAAGTCCCATATCAGATGCATAAGCCAATATAGCCTGATGATGAACAACATCATCTGGTAATTTCCCTACTGCTTTCATCCACACGTGCTTATAAGGTTCCTTCTTTGTTGGCTCTTCAAACATACCTTCGCCCGGTAAGTTCCTTATTTCTATTGGCCTTTCTCTGAGAAAGAAGTCTCGGTATTTAGCTGGCACTTTATCAATCATTTTCTTTCTTACTTCTAATTCACTAGTGCATTCGTTTGGGCCAGGAATATCCAACATATCTATTTGATGTGAAGGACCCTTTTCTATTTTATGGAAGGATAATGCCATATCAAATATTGGTTCACCTTTTTGAATTGCTACAACGCGACGAGTAGTAAAACTTCCACCATCTCTAGTCCTTTCTACATCATAGATTATAGGATATTCCATATCACCAGGACGGAGGAAATAAGCGTGTAAAGAATGAACAAACCTCTTCTCAGGAACAGTCCTAACTGCAGCAGTTAAAGCCTGCCCTATTACTTGTCCTCCAAAAACCCTAGGACCACCTATATTTTCACTTTGACCTCTAAAGAGGTTTTCTTCAAGTGTCTCAAGATCAAGCAGTTTGATTAATTTATTTAAAGCTTTCTTTTTCATATTAAGTAAATTTCTTTTCGTTCCACCAAGGATAAGATTCAGGCATATCTTCGGAAACTTTATTAGGGAAATCTGGTGACCTTTTTTCTAAGAAAGAGTTCACTCCCTCTTTTACATCCTCTCCTCTCCCTAACTCATATATCAGTCTTGAATCAATCTTGTGTGCCTCCATGGGATGATCTGCTCCAAGCATCCTCCATAACATTTGTCTGGTGAGGGAGACGGATACTGAAGAGGAGTTCTGAATGATTTCATTGGCTATTAATCTGGCTTCATCTAAGAGTTCTTCAGGTTTATGAATAGATCGGATTAAGCCGCCTTCTTTGGCCTCTGTGGCATTGAATACTTTACCTGAGTAAGTCCATTCTAAAGCTTTGCTTATACCGACCAACCTAGGTAAAAACCAGCTAGATGCTGCTTCAGGAACCAAACCTCTTCTTGCGAATACAAAACCAAACTTAGCATCTTCGCTTGCAAGCCTGATATCCATAGGCAATGTCATCGTCACTCCAACACCTACAGCAGGACCATTAATAGCTGCAATAATTGGTTTAGGGCACTCAAATATTGATAAAGTGGTCTTACCTCCACCGTCTCTGATCCACTCAGGATCTTTTTTATGATCTACTTGGTCTCCTTTATTATTTCTTACATCTCTATTGAAAGTATTATTTCCGGATGATAGATCAGCCCCAGCACAAAAACCTCTTCCCTCTCCAGTTACAATAATCACCCGGACTTCATCATCTTTTCCCGCACTATCAAATGCAGAAATGAGTTCATCCATCATCTGACCTGTAAAAGCATTTAACTTATCCGGTCTATTTAGCGTTATGGTTAAAATATTGTTATCTATTTCATACTTTATAGTTTCATAATTCATAAAATTTTTCCTATTCGATTAAATGATCAATCTCATCGGCTGGTACATGCCCTGAAACTTGATTTACTTCTTTTGCTGGGACCCCAGCAACTGTAGTACCTTCTCTTACATCGCTAAGAACAACACTGCCTGCAGCAATTTTAGCATTCTTTCCAATCTCTACATTACCTAAAATTGTTGAGGAGGCGCTCAATAATACTCCCTCTCTGACTTTGGGGTGCCTATCACCATTTTCTTTGCCTGTACCTCCTAAAGTTACGCCCTGAAAGATAGAAACATTATCTTCTATGACAGAAGTCTCCCCAATTACAACTCCTGTGCCATGATCAATCATAATTCCTTTTCCTAATTTTGCGGCTGGATGTATATCAACACCATACACCTCAGAGGTTCTGCTCTGAAAATAGTGTGCCAAAGTATGTCTAGAGTTGGCCCATAACCAACTTGCAACTCGGTGAGATTGAAGAGACTTAAATCCCTTAAAGAATAAGAGTGGTTCAGATAAATACTTGCAGGAGGGGTCTCTTTGTTTTGCAGCCAACAAATCGGTCATCGTTCCTTCTAATATGTCATCACTGGAATTTATTGCATCTTTTATTACACTTCTTAACATCATTGGCTGAACAGAAGAGCTACCTAAGTCATTAGCTATCAGATCTGCAACTGCGGATGAAAATGAATGGTGCTCTAAAACAGTTGTGTGAAAAAAACTAGCCAAGACAGGTTCAGCTTTAACCCTCCTTAAAGTTTCCTCCTGAATAGTTTCCCATATTTCTTCTGCATGATCTTTTTTTTCCATTTGCCTATTGTACTGCAGGCTAAGTATTGCTGAAACGATTCAAATCAGGATAATAGTGCGTCTTTCCTACAAAATTTAAAAATCATGAACAATAAAACAGTTAACGAACTACCAAATGTCGAAATAGATGTCAGAAAAACTTTCGATATAGATGTTGATATGAAGGTATTGGCATTTGAGGAGCCGAATGAACATGTACCTTCTATAGATTCTTCATACAAATTCGATAAAGAAACAACAATGGCAATTCTTGCTGGATTTACTCATAATCGCAGAGTTATGATTCAAGGCTATCATGGCTCAGGTAAATCAACACATATCGAACAAGTAGCCGCCAGACTCAATTGGCCTTGCATCAGAATTAATTTAGATAGTCATATTAGTAGAATCGACCTACTTGGAAAAGATGCAATCACTTTAAAAGATGGGAAACAAATAACAGAATTTAAAGAAGGCATCTTGCCATGGGCGCTTCAATCGTCTACTGCGTTAGTATTTGATGAATATGATGCCGGTAGGCCTGACGTGATGTTTGTAATTCAGAGAGTGCTTGAAGTTGAAGGTAAACTGACTTTACTGGATCAAAATAAAGTCATATCGCCTCATCCTGGTTTTAGGCTATTTGCTACAGCGAATACAGTTGGTTTAGGAGATACTTCAGGTTTGTATCATGGAACACAACAAATCAATCAAGGACAAATGGATAGATGGCATATAGTCTCTACCCTTAATTACCTTGATCCAGAACTAGAGTTGAAAGTTATTCTTTCTAAAGTTCCAAGTCTTGATGATAAAGAAGGTATAGAAATTGCTAAAAATATGATTTCCGTAGCTAATTTATCCAGACAAGGTTTTGCTAATGGAGATATTTCAACTCTGATGTCTCCAAGAACAGTTATTAGTTGGGCAGAGAATTATCATATATTTAACGATCTAAATAAGTCTTTTGAGATCACATTCTTAAATAAATGTGATGAAACAGAAAGAGTTATTATTGCTGAGTATTATCAGAGATGTTTCGATTCTGAGACGGTAGATTCTATAGCAGAAGAACTAGAAAATATCTAAGACATTAATGTCCTCTAAGAGCTCTCAATCTGAAACGATAAAGGAGGCTGTTTCGGCAGCAACTAGAGCCTTATCAGGAAATTCAGAACTTGAGATCAGCTATGGAGGCATGGGCTCAACCCTTCCAAACCCACCAAATTCTATTAAAGAACTAACCTCTTTCAGAGGCAAGGCAGATTCACTTGCCTGCGCAGAAAGGTACAGGGATAAGTCAATAAGGATTAACTCTGGTGTAGATAAAATTAATTCACTAATCAAAGTAATGGAAGATGCAAGGGTTGAGATTCTTGGGTCTCTTAACTTTCCCGGTGTCGCCTCCAATCTAGCAGCCAAATTTGAAGATAAATGCAAGCTAAATGAAAGTTTTGAAGATCAGGAGGATCAATTAGAAATTGCGTTAGAGACTTGGCTCAGAAGAATTTGTTTACCTAATGAAATGGATACAAAATCGAGCCTATTCTTAAAGTATTGGGGAAAGCTATTTGATGATCAAGGCACTGAATTTAAAGAAAAAGTTATCAGTTCACTTGAAAATCAATCAGAGTTCTATGACCTTGCAGAAGACTTCTTGAAGAATTTAAACATCACCGATGAAGAATCTGAGATAGAAGATAACGATATAGAGGATGACACAGAACAAGAAGAAGAAAGTGCTTCAGATGAAGGTAGCGAAGATGAATCTCAAGAATCAGATAGTTCGCCCGAACAAGATAATCAAGAAGGTAATGAAGAGGCTGATGCTGATTCTGGTGATATTGATGAAGATGCGATTGTTGATGAGAATCAAGAAATTACAGCCAACCAATCATGGCTTGAATCTTTAGTAGGACAAACAGGTAATTTTAGTTACAAGGTTTATACAAGAAGCTTTGATGAAGAAATAAAAGCTGAAGATCTTTGCAGTCCTGAAGAGCTAGTAAGATTAAGAAAACATCTAGATCAGCTTATGGGCCCCAGCAAAGCAACTATATCCAAACTAGCACATAGATTACAAAGATTTCTCATGGCTCAGCAAAATCGATCATGGGAGTTCGATAAAGAAGAAGGTATGCTTGATTCAGCTAGACTTCATAAGATGATAACCGATCCTCTTACTTCATTAAGTTATAAGATAGAAAAGGATACTGAGTTTAGAGACACAAGCGTTTCTATATTAGTGGACAGTTCTGGCTCTATGAGAGGACGATCAATGACAGTAGCCGCAATATGTGCTGACATAATAAGTACGACATTGGAAAGGTGTAATGTAAAGACAGAAGTCTTAGGATTCACCACGAAGCAGTGGAAAGGTGGTGAGAGTAGAAAACTCTGGATGGATGATGGAAAGCCTGAAAACCCAGGAAGACTAAACGACATAAGGCATATTATTTTTAAATCTGCAGATACTCCATGGAGAAGAGGACAAAAAAACTTTGGGCTCATGTTAAGAGAAGGTTTATTAAAAGAGAACGTTGATGGAGAAGCACTAATTTGGGCTCATGACAGATTAGCAAGAAGGTCAGAGCAAAGAAAAATACTGATGGTTATTTCTGATGGTGCTCCAGTAGATGATAGTACTTTGTCTACCAACCCAACAAATTTTTTAGATCTCCACCTCAGACAAGTCATTCACTCTATTGAAACTAAGTCAGATATTAATCTTATTGCCATAGGGATAGGTCATGACGTTACACGCTACTATAAAAATGCCGTGACAATACATAGGGCCGAAGAGCTTGGTGGAGCGATGCTAGAACAATTAACAGATTTGTTCAAAGTTGATTGAGCAGAGTCACCTTTTATCTAAGAAATAAAACAAAAATTTTAGGAGCTTGAAAGCAGCAGTTTTCAGTAATTTAAGGTAGAATAAAACCAGATTAAGGATAAAGAAATCATGAAAATAACAGAAGTTAAAAATTGCCCTCCAGGATTAAACTATTTTGACAAAGATGACTTAGAAAGTAAGTTAGAGCCTCAAGATATTGAAGATATTGTAGAGATTTTCCAGACCCCACTTACAGGATCTTATAACTGGGATTATACGGATGCTGATAACAGGCTCAAGAAACTCTACGAACTAGGGAAAAAATTAAACTGGAATGCAACTATGGACTTAGATTGGTCTAATCAGCATTACTCGCATTCTGATTGGGCAACTTCTCCTGAACATCAACAGCTAGCAGGCTTTAAGCCTTATGATGATCTTTCTGAAGAAAAGAAAATTGAAGTCTCATGGCATCTTTTGGCTAGCAGCCTAAGCCAAATTGTTCATGGAGAACAAGGGGCTTTGCTTGTAGCATCTCAACTAGTATCTTGTGCGCCAACTTATAATGCAAAATTATATGCAGCATCACAAACTTTTGATGAAGCAAGACATGTAGAAGTATTCAACAAATATCTTCAAGAGAGAATTGGTTTTAACTATCCTGTTATGCCAGGTCTAAAACTTCTACTTGATAAAATTCTTTCAGATCCTAGATGGGATTTAAAGTTTATAGGTATGCAAATTATTATCGAAGGGTTGGCCCTTGCAGCCTTTGAGAGACAAAGAGCTGCAGCAATGGATCCATTACTCAAAGACCTTTTCTATCTGGTTATTAGAGATGAAGCTAGACACGTTACTTTTGGAGTTAATTATTTAGAAGAATTTGTTCAAACTCTCTCAGATGAAGAGAAAGAAGAAAGAGCCGATTTTGCCTATGAAGCTTGTGTGGTTATGAGAAATAGATTTGGTTCAGACAATGTAATGAAACAATTTGGATGGAATGTTGAGGAAGCTCAAGAAGTTTTAAATAAATCTGAAAATGCAAAGCTATTCAACAACCTCTTGTTTGCAAAAATAATGCCTAATCTAAAACGAATTGGATTAGTTACTGAAAAAACTCAAGAAAAATATGCAGAAATGGATATTCTTCAATTTCAAGATTTAGAGGATCATGGAAATATCGATTGGGATGAACTCTCTCAGCCCCTAGATTATTCGTCAAAGACAGGTTAAATATGAAAATAAAAGTGGTTGATAATCCGCCTGTTGATCCTAGAGAATTTGATTTACCCGAAGGCTTTAATGAAGGACATATTGAAGATGTTGTTGAGATCTTTAATACTCCCCTCATTGGACATTATAATTGGGATTATACTGATGCAGACACTCGCATCAAAAAGTTATATGAACTTGGGAAAAAACTAAATTGGGATGGCTCTATTGATTTGGACTGGTCCAAGGCCATTAAAAAGGGACAAGCTCCAGTTAAGGCCGAGCTATTAGCGCGAATGGAGGGGCCTTTAGCTGCCCTGCCTGAAGAAGAGCGTCTTGAGTACCTTTGGCATGATCAAGCATGGGGTTTAAGCCAATTTCTGCATGGTGAGCAAGGAGCACTATTGGTTGCTTCACAATTGGTCTCTTGTGCACCAACTTATCAAGCAAAACTTTATGCAGCTTCCCAAACTTTTGATGAGGCTAGACATGTTGAAGTCTTTGCGAGATACATAAAGCAAGTTTCAGGAGTTGAATATCCAATTAATAAAAACCTGAAATCACTTATAGATAAAATACTTTCCGATCCAAGGTGGGATCTTAAGTTTATTGGAATGCAAATTATTATAGAAGGTCTGGCTCTTGCTGCCTTTCAAACTACAAAAGAAACTTCTAACTGTGCCTTACTAAGACAATTAGTTCACTACGTGATAAGAGATGAAGCTCGACATGTAACATTTGGAGTTAACTACTTAGAAGATTTTTTAAAGACGCTGACCGAAGAAGAAGTGGAAGATAGAGCTATGTTCGCATACGAGGCTTGCGTAGTTATGAGAGATAGAATTATCAATACGGAGTTACCTGCTAGATGGTTTAATATTAGCGAAGAGGAAGTAAGAGCAATGGTTGTGAATGACGAGAGCCAAGACATGTTTACGAATCTTTTATTCAGCAGAGTGATGCCTAACCTCAAAAGGATTGGTCTTTTAACTGATAAAGTCATGCCTTTATATGAAAAACTTAATCTAACCTCCTATATGGATTCAGAAGATGAATTTGAAATTGAGTGGGCAGAGCTTAATAAACCTCTAGAAACGTCTTCCGAAATTGATCAGCAATCAGAAAAGGAGCTAGCAGCACATACTGCCCAAGGCTTATTTTAAATTAAGCGCTATATCCAATAAGAAATAAGGGTTTATATCATTATCTTGGTTGTGGAATTCATTAGAAACCAATCCTATCTTTCCGAAGAAAGATATATACCTACCATTTGAGCTATAGACTAATTGAGAATTAATTTGTCTGCCAGAAGGCGTTAAATCAACCTTGTAGTCATTAAATAGAATTTTTCTATCTTTTGTCCTTCCCACAGGTAAATTCAGATTCAGATTAGCCACTTCAGATCGTAATGGTTGATATATTTCCAGGCTTAATGAATCATTTTGCGAAAATATACTGTCCTTAAAAATAGAAAAATTAAAAGCAGTAAAGATTGAATCATCCATTTCATCGATAAAACCAAGTCCATTAAATGATGATGAGCCCTTGCCAAGATGGATAGAGCTTCTAATAGACACCTGCCTTAACATATTAAGAGACTCGAATCCCAAAAAGGATGTGGAGGAGTTATTAGGCGAACCAAAACCTCCTTCAGAAGATATGCCCAATAAGCTGGAACTGTCTTTCATCACACCCATCTGATAGGAGAGCATTGAAGACTGTTTGCTATCTTTAAATTCTAAAAAGACACCTTTACTATCTCCAAGAGAATTGATAAATCTCTGATTGTCTTGATGAGATCCTTCAAAGAAGGAAAATAAAAGAGATTTACTGAGAGGTAAAGAGATATCTAAGCCTACAAACGATCCTTCAGAAGAGAAATCAAGAAAAGGTATTCCTTTGTAGTGATTATTTTTAATTGAGCTCAGATAGGTATTTGGGCTAGTTCCATTTCCAAAAAATAGCTTACTTCTTTGAGAGATAGCTTGAGAAAAAGAGAAATACGCTACGTTACTATCTGTACTTGCCCATAAGGAGGGGGTATCAATATAAGAAAATTTATCTACCAATCCTACCTTAAGATTACTGCCAGGTGTCGGTGAGAATGTTCGTTGATAAACTCTTTTATTTGGATTCAATTGAAAAGAAGTTAGCCAGTTTATATTAGGGATGTTATTGAGGATACGCTTATCAATACTTCTCTTAAAAGGTGCGCCTAGGTCATCAAAAACAACATAACTAAGTCCTCCCAATCTATTTGCAATTGAGTTACCAAAAGCAGGTCCAATAATTCCAATATAGGAACCCTCTTCTTGAATCGTAAGATTTGAAAGTGAAGCACCAGAGGTAGCAATCATGGCTGTGCCCAGTGGTTGGGTTGCGGCATTTAAGTCCATCAAACCTTGTCCATAAATATCAGATTCTGCGTATATTCCTGATTTATTTGCTGTTGCAAACAGCCTTTGAAGAATTTCAGTATTACCTAATTGCCCTTCAAAGTAGTCAGCGAGAAGAGCTATGCCACCAGATACGTGAGGGGCAGCCATTGAAGTGCCACTCGCTCTGCCATAAGAATCATAGTTAGGGGAATCTTCAGCATAAATACTTAAAACAGATCTACCTGGGGCTGCCAAACAATAATCTTTGGCTACACCACATCTATTAGAGAAACTACTTATAGAACCATCTTCGTCTATCGAGACAACTGCAGCTGTGTTTCCTCTAAGCTCTGGTAATAAATAAGCAAGCCCACCGAAGACTTCAGGACTAGAATAGTCTACTCCTTGATCCGCATATCCACCTCCATTTCCAGCAGCCCAAACAAAAATTGTTTTATCTTGGTTTGGTTTTTGAGGTTGAGCTAAAACACCTATAGTCTTTGGAAAGGCCTCTCTTATATTTGCTTCTGTATAGTCATTAATATTACCTTGATAGCCAAAACTTCCGTTAACGACAGTTACATTGTTAGTGACAAACTCCGCTTCTAATTGAGACCAGCTATTATCTATTCCAGTAAAATCTACTGTCGAGTCTATAGTAGCTGGCTCATAAGTATCTCCAGCAGTTCCTAACTCTATAGATATAAAAAACAACTGCGCATCAAATGCCACTCCGTGTATGCCAGATCCATCTCTCTCGCCTAACGCTATGCCTGAAACATGAGAGCCATGCCTTTTTTCATCTGTAGTGGGAGATCTATCTTGGTATGTCAGATAGCTGCCTGAAACAATTTTATTAAACCCATTTAATTCTTGGTGAGAATTATCAACTCCTGAATCCATAATTCCTATAATCGCCCCTCTTCCTGTTGCACCACGGGCATAGGCCGAAGAAGCCTTAATTAAATCTAAGCCATATTGCTGTTGATATTCTTGTGTCTCCTCATACTCCGTCTTATCTGTTTCAAAATTACCAGTTAAAGTGATCGCACCAGAGCTAGGTAAATTTGGATTATAAGAATTAGTTGTTGTGGAAGTTGTCGATGTGGTTGATGAAGTTGTTGAAGAGCTGCCAGAAGAAGTACCTGAGCTTTGTGTAGTTCCGCCCGTAGTATTTCCATCGGGAAGTGTGGGTGTGCTAGAACTTCCTCCACCACCGCCTCCTCCACAAGAAACTAAAAGCACTGAGAAGAATACAAAGAAATATATTTTCATTTTAAATAAAATTTTACCCCTCCTATAGTTATTATGCCATTTAATAAAAACCCTAAACTTTCAGCTCTTTCAATAATTTTGTCACTATTTTCAGCTTTAAGACTAAAAGCTGAAATACCGGGGCCCCTTCCGTCAGTAGCTTCAGTAAATTTTATCCAAGTATTATCTAAAAGGATTCTGTTATCTTGATCGCTTTTAACATTCCCTAAAATCCTAAGCCAGGTCTCTTGCATTAGTTCTGGATTATCTGATTGAATTTCAACACCATCAATACCTTTGAGAGGTCCTGAAATATTCTTCTCCCAATTCGGTCCTGCCCATTTCCAGCTCTCTTTAGGATTCATCCAATCTAGAGACAGGATGGCTCCGCCCATTTGCTTAGGATGGAGATGCATGGCTTTAGCTTCTGGTAAATCAGTTTCCCAGACCGTCTTAATATTATGTTCGATTACTAGTTTTTGTGAATCTTCAAATTTATCCACTTGTATGATTATCATATATCCGCCATCTCCACCTCTTTTAGTTAGATACCTGCCTGCAGTAGTATTTTCTTCTACTGGACTGACAACTTCTAGAAAATCAGTTCCTAAAGGAATTACGGCATTCTCAAGACCAAAATGAGATACTCCGGGATCATTAAAGGCCACCTCAAAATCAAAAAGAGCACAAAGGTCATCAACTACTGGATCTCTAAGCCCAGAAACCATTACTATTTGTCTTATATCCATCTACATTCCTACTTAATAACCATTTATAATTAAATCTTTACTTATATTAACTCAAACTTATTTTAATACTCCATGAATATCTCTGCTGATTTCGGTATAACAGTCACGGACACACTTAGAAAAAAAGGTGATGAACTTATTCATAAAATGGATTTGAGTTCAAAAAATTTAGATCAAGAGAGGGTGAGAAAACTTTTTCCAGATATTGATTTTGTTTCCAATGAAGGATTTTTAGCTGTGACTGGAGGGAAACATCTAGGGCTTGGAGACTATATAGATTCAACTCCAATTATCCATGTAAATGAAATAGATGCAGTTGGACATGGTTCTATGAAACTTTCGGGCCTTAGTGAGGAAGAGTCTACAATTATTGTCAGTGCTGGCTCTGGTACTGCTTGCATACATGCGCACAGAGGAATCTTTACTCATTGTTCAGGTACAGGTGTTGGAGGAGGTACTGTTCTAGGTTTAAGCAAACTCTTATTAGGTACAACAGATCCTGAAGAGATAGCAACTCTAGCGGAAAAGGGAGATGAAAGTTTTGTAGATCTTATATTAGAAGATGTTGTTTCAGGCCCTATAGGTCAACTTCCATCTAATACTACAGCTGTAAATTTCGGTAAGGTATCAAAAGATAATATTGAATATTCCAGAGAGGATATAGCAGCTGGTATTGTAAATTTAGTCGGTCAAACAGCAGCTCGAATAGCGACTTCAGTTGCTATGATGTTTCAAGCTTCAGAAATTGTTGTGGTAGGCAGAGCACCATCTTTTGTGGGTCTAAGAAATTCTCTGGAACAAGCGGCATCAATTACTGGTTTTACTCCTCATTTTCCTAAAAATGGTGAATATGCTTCCGCCCTGGGAGCAATGCTTGTTGCAGAAAAAAACCCTCCTAATTAAAAATTAGAAGGGTTCCTTCAAAAGAAGTCTGACGATGTCCTACTCTCACATGGTCGCAACCACACTACCATCGGCGCTAAAAGGTTTCACTTCTGAGTTCGAAAAGGTATCAGGTGGTTCACTTTTGCTATTGTCATCAGACATAAACTTATAAATTCAATCTATTAACTGTTAAGTAACTTGGTTATATCAAGAAATTACTTGATGTAATACGGTCAAGCCGATCGAGCAATTAGTACAGGTTAGCTCAATGCCTTACAGCACTTACACACCCTGCCTATCAACGTCCTAGTCTTGAACGGCTCTCTAAGGACCCGAAGGTCCAGGGAAAACTAGTCTTGAAGGAGGCTTCCCGCTTATATGCTTTCAGCGGTTATCCTTTCCGAACATAGCTACCGGGCAATGCCATTGGCATGACAACCCGAACACCAGCGGTTCGTTCACTCCGGTCCTCTCGTACTAGGAGCAACTCTTCTCAATTTTCCAACGCGCACGGCAGATAGGGACCGAACTGTCTCACGACGTTCTAAACCCAGCTCGCGTACCACTTTAAATGGCGAACAGCCATACCCTTGGGACCTGCTTCAGCCCCAGGATGTGATGAGCCGACATCGAGGTGCCAAACACCCCCGTCGATGTGAACTCTTGGGGGGTATTAGCCTGTTATCCCCGGCGTACCTTTTATCCGTTGAGCGATGGCCCTTCCATTCAGAACCACCGGATCACTATGACCTACTTTCGTATCTGCTCGACTTGTCAGTCTCGCAGTTAAGCAACCTTATGCCATTGCACTCATTGCACGATGTCCGACCGTGCTGAGGTTACCTTCGCACTCCTCCGTTACTCTTTGGGAGGAGACCGCCCCAGTCAAACTACCCAGCACACACTGTCCTCGACCCGGATTACGGGCCTAAGTTAGAACTCCAAATTTAATAGGGTGGTATTTCAAGGACGACTCCACAAGAGCTGGCGCTCCTGCTTCAAAGTCTCCCACCTATCCTACACAAATAAACTCAAAGTCCAGTGTGAACCTATAGTAAAGGTGCACGGGGTCTTTCCGTCTAGCCGCGCGTATACGGCATCTTCACCGCAAATTCAATTTCACTGAGTCTCTGGTGGAGACAGCGTGGCCATCGTTACGCCATTCGTGCAGGTCGGAACTTACCCGACAAGGAATTTCGCTACCTTAGGACCGTTATAGTTACGGCCGCCGTTCACCGGGGCTTCGATCACGAGCTTCGCCCACAAGGGGCTAACCCGATCAATTAACCTTCCGGCACCGGGCAGGCGTCACACCCTATACGTCCACTTTCGTGTTTGCAGAGTGCTATGTTTTTAGTAAACAGTCGCAGCCACCTGGTATCTTCGACCCTCTTCCGCTCGGAGAGCAAGTCTCGTCACGTAATGAGGGCGTACCTTCTCCCGAAGTTACGGTACCATTTTGCCTAGTTCCTTCACCAGAGTTCTCTCAAGCGCCTTAGTATTCTCTACCTGACCACCTGTGTCGGTTTACGGTACGATTCCTTGCTACCTATAGCTTAGAAGTTTTTCCTGGAAGCATGGCATCGACCACTTCTTATCTCCGAAAAGATAATCGTCATCAGTTCTCGGTCTTAGAGATCCGGATTTACCTAAATCTCCAACCTACAACCTTAAACACAGAACTACCGTCGCTGTGCTGGCCTAGCCTTCTCCGTCACTCCATCGCAGTAACAAGAAGTATAGGAATATTAACCTATTTCCCATCGACTACGGCTTTCGCCCTCGCCTTAGGGGTCGACTCACCCTGTCCCGATTAACGTTGGACAGGAAACCTTGGTCTTTCGGCGGAGAGGTTTTTCACCCCTCTTATCGTTACTTATGTCAGCATTCTCACTTCTGATACCTCCAATGAACCTCTCGATTCACCTTCAGTGGCATACAGAACGCTCCCCTACCATGAATATAAATATTCATTCGCAGCTTCGGTGTATTATTTAGCCCCGTTACATCTTCCGCGCAGGCCGACTCGACTAGTGAGCTGTTACGCTTTCTTTAAAGGATGGCTGCTTCTAAGCCAACCTCCTAGCTGTTTGGGCCTTCCTACAACGTTTCCCACTTAATAATACTTTGGGACCTTAGCTGGCGATCTGGGTTGTTTCCCTCTTGACTACGGACGTTAGCACCCGCAGTCTGTCTCCCTCACTGTACTTGCTGGTATTCGGAGTTTGCATCGGTTTGGTAAGTCGGGATGACCCCCTAGCCGAAACAGTGCTCTACCCCCAGCAGTAATATGAGAGGCTCTACCTAAATAGATTTCGGGGAGAACGAGATATCTCCGAACTTGATTAGCCTTTCACTCCTATCCACAGCTCATCCCCCCATTTTTCAACATAGGTGGGTTCGGGCCTCCAGTAAGTGTTACCTCACCTTCACCCTGGCCATGGATAGATCGTCCGGTTTCGCGTCTAATACCTGAGACTATGTCGCCCTATTAAGACTCGCTTTCGCTGCGCCTACCTTAAAAAAGTTAAGCTTGCCACAGAAATTAACTCGCTGACCCATTATACAAAAGGTACGCCGTCACTAAAATATCCGAAGATATCAAAGCTCCGACAGCTTGTATGCAAACGGTTTCAGGTTCTATTTCACTCCCCTCTCCGGGGTTCTTTTCGCCTTTCCCTCACGGTACTGGTTCACTATCGGTCAGCTAGGAGTATTTAGCCTTGGAGGATGGTCCCCCCATCTTCAGTCAAGATTTCTCGTGTCCCGACCTACTTATTGCAAACCTAGTTCTTTTTAAAGATTTTTGGGTACAGGGTTATCACCTTCTATGACAGACCTTTCCAGGTCATTCCCCTAATCTAAAAAATAAAGATTGCTGGCTATTCCGCTTTCGCTCGCCGCTACTCACAGAATCTCAATTGATTTCTTTTCCTGCGGTTACTAAGATGTTTCAGTTCTCCGCGTTTGCCTCTTTACCCTATGAATTCAGATAAAGATACCTAGGTTATCCTAGGTGGGTTTTCCCATTCGGAAATCTCCGGATCAAAGTCTGTTACCGACTCCCCGAAGCTTATCGCAAGTTACTACGTCCTTCATCGCCTCTAGCTGCCAAGGCATCCACCGTTTGCACTTCACTACTTGACCATATTACATCAATTAACTTAATGATATATACCAAGCATTTCTATCTACTTATTGTGTCTAAAAGACACAAAATTGTGTTTTAAAAAACACAAAAAACGCCAAATTACTTTGCAGTTACTCAACAAATATTCATATAAATATGAAGATTTGAAGAATAGTTTTATTCAACAAATATTCATATAAATATGAAGATCTGAAGAATAGTTAATTTGCATACCAATGAATAAAAATATTCATGATATGACTTGATTGAACTTATAAAAATGTTAAAGAACTCTTCTTTATCTAAAAAAGATAAAAAGAAATAAGTAATTCGTGTGAACGCCTACAAAAAAACGTTTTATTTTAAGGAGGTGATCCAGCCCCAGGTTCCCCTAGGGCTACCTTGTTACGACTTCATCCCAGTCATGAATCACACCGTGGTGATCGTCTTCCCGAAGGTTAGACTAACCACTTCTGGTGCAACCCACTTCCATGATGTGACGGGCGGTGTGTACAAGGCCCGAGAACGTATTCACCGCGACATTCTGATTCGCGATTACTAGTGATTCCAACTTCATGGAGTCGAGTTGCAGACTCCAATCCGGACTAAGAAAAGTTTTAAGGGTTTGGCTCCAGCTCGCGCTTTCGCATCCCTCTGTACTTCCCATTGTAGCACGTGTGTAGCCCAATCCATAAGGGCCATGATGACTTGACCTCGTCCCCGCCTTCCTCCGGGTTTCACCCGGCAGTCTCCCTATAGTTCCCGCCATTACGCGCTGGCAAATAAGGATAGGGGTTGCGCTCGTTACTGGACTTAACCATACATCTCACGACACGAGCTGACGACAGCCATGCAACACCTGTCATAGCGTTCCCGAAGGCACATTCACATCTCTGCGAACTTCGCTAGATTTCAAGGATTGGTAAGGTTCTTCGCGTTGCATCGAATTAAACCACATGCTCCACCACTTGTGCGGGCCCCCGTCAATTCATTTGAGTTTTAGCCTTGCGGCCGTACTCCCCAGGCGGACAACTTAATGCGTTAGCTGTGCCACTGAACAGTTAAATCTGCCCAACGGCTAGTTGTCATCGTTTACGGCGTGGACTACCAGGGTATCTAATCCTGTTTGCTACCCACGCTTTCGCACCTCAGCGTCAGTTACGAGCCAGAGAGCTGCCTTCGCCATTGGTATTCCTTCTGATATCTACGCATTTCACCGCTACACCAGAAATTCTACTCTCCTCTCTCGTACTCTAGCTTAGTAGTTTTGGATGCAGTTCCTAGGTTGAGCCCAGGGCTTTCACATACAACTTGCTAAACCGCCTACGCGCGCTTTACGCCCAGTAATTCCGATTAACGCTTGGACCCTCCGTATTACCGCGGCTGCTGGCACGGAGTTAGCCGGTCCTTATTCTTCAGTTAACGTCAACAAATTAAGGTATTAACTTAAAATGCTTCTTCTCTGATTAAAGTGCTTTACAACCCTAAGGCCTTCTTCACACACGCGGTATACCTGGATCAGGGTTGCCCCCATTGTCCAATATTCTTAACTGCTGCCATCCGTAGATGTCTGGGCCGTGTCTCAGTCCCAATGTGGCTGATCGTCCTCTCAGACCAGCTAAAGATCGTAGCCTTGGTAGGCCTTTACCCTACCAACAAGCTAATCTTACGCAGGCTCATCCAATAGTGAGAGCAATAAATTGCCCCCTTTCCCCCTCAGGGCGTATGCGGTATTAATCAGAGTTTCCTCTGGCTATCCCCCGCTACTGGGTAGATTCCTACGCGTTACTCACCCGTTCGCCGCTCGTCAGCACCGGATTCAGCAAGCTGAATCTTTATGTCTGTTACCGCTCGACTTGCATGTTTAAAAGTTACCGCCAGCGTTCAATCTGAGCCATGATCAAACTCTTCAATTGAATTTTGAATTAAGTGTCAAATGACACTAAAGTCAGCTTTTAAATTATATAAATATAAAATAATTACTAACTTTTTAAAGTCAGCTTTTAAATTATATAAATATAAAATAATTGCTAACTTTGGTAAGTTGCGCTTAATTATAAGCGCCCACACGAATTACTTATTAAAACTTTTAAAAAACTTCCCTTCGCGAACGAGGGGACGCGCAGTATACATCAAATCATCTAGTTTCAAAGAAGTATTTGCTCTTTAAACAATAAATATCTTTGCTACCTTTTTTTTGCCTACTTGTATTAAGTTTGATGATCCTTTCTGAACTGTGGTTTTCCCGTCAGAAACCTTCTCATCATTCAACTTCACTGCTCCTTGCTGGATCATTCGTAAAGCTTCAGAAGTGCTTGAAAGAAGCTTAGACTCCTTGATAATTCTTGTTAAAAGCTCAGAATCATTTTCAATATTTATATTTATCTCTTCTATGTCTTGCGAAATATTTCCCTTTTGAAATCTATTAATAAAGTTTCCTTTTGAAACTTCTCCTAAACCTTTATGAAACCTTTCAACAATCTCTTCAGCTAACAAAAATTTAATATCCCTAGGGTTTGTTCCCTCATTTATATCATTCTTGAAAACCAATATTTCTTTAGATGATCTAAAGCTTAATAAAGAGAAATATCTCCACATCAGATCATCTGAAATCGACATAAGTTTTCCAAACATATCATCAGGCTTATCTTCAAGAGCTATATAATTACCCAGAGATTTTGACATTTTCTTTACCCCGTCTAGGCCCTCTAGCAAAGGTACGGTGAGTATTGATTGTTGTTTTTGGCCATAATGTTTCTGAACTTCCCTGCCTAAAAGTAAGTTGAATTTTTGGTCGGTTCCACCCATTTCAATATCGGCATTTAGTTTAACTGAATCATAGCCTTGTAAAATCGGGTATAAGAATTCATGTATGGATATAGGTTGTTGGGCTTTATACCGCTTTGAAAAATCATCTCTTTCAAGCATTCTTGCTACAGTATAGGAAGATAACAGTTTTATAAATTCTGAAGGATGTACTTCATTCATCCACTCAGAATTATATCTAATTTCAGTTTTATCTGGGTCTAGAATTTTAAAAACTTGTTGTTTGTAAGTTTCAGCATTCTTATTTAGTTGTTCTTCAGTCAGTACTGGTCTGGTTTCGTTTACCCCTGAAGGATCACCTACTAGTCCAGTAAAATCTCCTATAAGAAAGATTACCTCGTGTCCCAGATCTTGAAATATCTTCATTTTATTGAGAAGAACAGTATGACCCAAATGTAAGTCTGGAGAAGTAGGATCAAACCCCGCTTTTATTCTCAAAGTCCTTTTAGAGTCTATTTGCTCTAAGAAGGCTTCTTCTGGGATGATTTCTTCTGTTCCTCTTGTTAAAAGTTCTAAGCTCTCTTTACTCATTGTGGTCTATTATATGATCTTTTTGAGGTATCATTCGACTTTATGCTGGTTACAGAAATATTAACCATATTAAGAAACATCCCTATGAAGCATGTCTTGGCTATGATTTTAGGTTTTCTCCTGCTTGCTTGCATAAGTATTTTAGGCAGTAAAGACTTCAAAGAAGAGGATAAAATCTCTGAACTTATAAAGCCATTAATGCTAAGTTCACTTTCTGAAGACTATCAAATTGAAATCCCATATATAGAAAAAGAAGTTGTAATAAAGAGAAACGACTCTCTGTTTACTATTCTTGATAATCTGGGAGTAGCTAAAGAAAATATAATTAAATTAATTAATAGTAAAAAAAGTGATCTGCTGTCAAAAATAGAGGTTGGAGACAAGATTAAGGCCTATGTTAATGAATATGGTGAATTAGAGAAACTTATCTATGTGGATAATATTAAGTCTGGTATCAAGGCCGAAAGGGTTAATAGTTCTTATGTGATTTCAAGATATGAATCCAAAATTGAGAAGGTGAAGGTCTTTAAGCATGTCGTTATAAAAGACTCTATGTATATGTCGGGTCTTAGAGAAAATGTTCCTGACAGTGTATTAATGGATTTAGCCTACATTAACGGATGGGATATAGATTTCACACATGATATTCGTCCGGGTGATACCTTTAGTATTGTCTATGAAGAAGTCATCATTGACGGTGAAAAGGTAATTGATGGAGATATTCTTATTTCTGAATTTAATAATAGAAATAAGAAGTTCATTGCGGTGAGATACGATTTAGATGAACAAAATTCAGAGTACTTTAATCTTGAAGGAGAAAATGTTAAGAAGGCCTTTTTAAGATCTCCGGTAAAGCTGAGCTTTATTAGTTCAAAATATAACCTTAAAAGAAGGCACCCCGTTCTGCATACAATCAGAGCTCATAGAGGGGTAGATTATGCCGCCAATAAGGGTTCTCCCATAAGAGCCACGGGAGATGGAACTGTTCTGTTCGCAGAATATAATGCTGGTTGTGGTAATGAAATCAAGATAAAACATTCTGAAGATTACGTGACAAGATATTGCCATTTAGATAGGTTTAGTGCCAGAACAAAAGTGGGAAGAAAAATAAAACAAGGTCAAACTATTGGTTATGTAGGGAGTACTGGTCTTGCAACAGGACCTCATTTGCATTACGAATTTCATGTAAATGGTAAACATACAGATCCGCTAAAGGTTAAGTTTCCTAATGCATCTCCAATCAAGTCTTCTGAGCTAATGGCTTATAAAGAAAAATCATCAGATCTAATTAATGAATTAAAAAAGTATCAATATCTAATCGACCAAAGAGAATTCTATGGAGGATAAGATCTTTATAGGTCTAATGACAGGTACCAGCGTAGACTCACTAGATTGTGCTGCTATAAATTGTAAAGGAGAAGAAATAGAAATTCTGGGGCTGCGAAACTTTGACATTCCTAAACATTTAAAAAAAGAAATTTTAGAACTCTCCATTAGATCAGAAATAAATAAATCATCATTATCGCTTCTTGATAGAGAGCTTGGAGAGTTTTTTTGCGATAGCATTAACGCCTTCTTAGCTCTTATATCTATAGATGTAAGTACAGTAGAAGCCATCGGATCGCATGGCCAGACCATAAAACATGAACCTAAGTCTCGAAATCCTTTCTCTCTTCAGATTGGTGATCCACAACTAGTAAGTGATAATCTTGGTATTACAACTGTAGGTCATTTTAGAAATGATGATATAGCTGCAGGAGGGCAAGGCGCTCCCTTGTCACCAGTGTTTCATAATGAGGTTTTTAATACCCGTAAAGAAAACAGAATAATCATAAATATTGGAGGTATAACTAATATATCTTTATTGGGTGATGATAAATTAATAGGGTTTGACACGGGTCCAGGAAACTGTCTTATGGACTCCTGGAATAGAAAAAATGGAAAAGGAAACTATGATCAAGATGGAAAATGGGCTAAATCTGGCAACATAATACAAAGTCTTCTTGATAATATGATGAATGATAAATATTTTTTATTAGATTATCCCAAAAGCACAGGTCCTGATTATTTCAGCTTAACTTGGCTAGAGACACATTTAAAAAATATCAATAAAGAATTGGAACCTAAAGATGTACAGGCTACTCTGGCTGAGATGACTGCCCAAAGTCTTTTAAATTCTTTAAACAAATTAAATGTAATTGAAGATGAGATATATTTTTGCGGAGGTGGTGTTCATAATAAATACCTCCTTGAGAGAATCTCTAGAGGACTCAATAAAAAGTGTAAGACAACTCAAGAAATAGGTTTTGATCCAGATTATTTAGAAGCAATATGCTTTGCTTGGCTCGCCAAGAAAAGATTAGACGAGGTAAAATTTGAATTAGAGGAAATTACGGGCAGTAAAGGTGCGGTTTATCTTGGAAGAATATTTTCTCCGTCTATATAGAGAAAGACTCTCCACATCCACAAGTAGTGGTAGCATTTGGATTAGAGATAATAAACTTGGACCCAGTTAAGTCCTCAACATAGTCTACTGTAGACCCTTGAAGGTACTGGAGGCTCAATGAGTCAATTACTAGGTTAGCTCCTTCCTTTTCAATACATGTATCGTCTTCATCAACGATACTATCAAATGAAAATCCATACTGAAAACCTGAGCAGCCACCACCTGTTACATAAACCCTTAGATTCAAAGTATCATTATTCGATTCACTATCTTTTAGTGATAGTATTTTATGTACAGCTCCATTAGTGAGTTGCATTAATGAAGGGGTATAAGTTTCAACCATTAGTAAGGCCTTTCATTTGGTTATGTCCACACATTAAATTGTAACATTCGATTGCCTGACCAGCAGCACCCTTAATTAAATTATCTATTGAAGAAATAATTACAAGCTGATTAGAGATAGCAGAAGGATAAACTCCTATCTGACATTTGTTTGTAAAAGATACTTTGGCAATCTCAGGGACTTGATCAATATCCATTAAGGTAATATTAGGTGAATCCTTATAAAAATTTTTATAGATTTCTAAAATATTTTGCTCAGGTAGTTTTGTAAAATTCACATACATGGTTGCATAAATCCCTCGCATGGCCGGTATCAAATGAGGTAAAAAATTTAATGCTAAAGGTTCGCCATAAATTTCTTCTAATATCTGACTAATTTCAGGAAGGTGCCTATGACCAGAAGTGGCGTAAGCATAAAAGTTTTCTTCGATGTCTTCTTTTAAGCTGTCTTCTACGGTACTTCTTCCTGCTCCGCTAATTCCTGACTTAGCATCTATAGTGATTGATTCAATATTGTTATCCAGCTTCATCAGTGGCATGAGACCTAATATAGAAGCAGTAGGATAGCAGCCTGGAACAGCAACAAGATTACTTGTTTTGATAAGTTCACAGTTGAGTTCAGTCAGACCATATGTGGAGCTTGATAGATTATCTAAATCTTTGTGCTCACTTTTGTACCAGTCTCTCCAAATCTTACTATCCTTCAGCCTAAAGTCGGCGGAAAGGTCTATAACCTTTATGTTTTTTTCAAGAAAAGATTTAGCTCGATTCATTGAAACTCCGTGTGGAGTAGCAAAAAATACAACATCGCAATCTAAGAAAATATCATCTTCAGGATCAACAAAAAAGAGTTCCGTGTCCTCCACAATCTCTGACGTGCTCTTCCCCCTAAGCTCTCTAGAACTTACCGCCAAAATACTAGTATCCTCGCGGACGCTTAGATACCTAATGAGTTCTTCACCAGCGAATCCTGAACCACCTATTATTCCAACGTTTTTCATTATGTTTTAATCTTGACTATTTGAGGGCGAAGAATTATATATTTTTGCGAAAACACTATCTAGCCCTAGTTCTTTAAATAGACATTTAGCAGTAAACGCTCCCACGAGGATATGTTACCTAACAGCAAACCTCTTGATGCAAAGGATTCTGATTCCTTAAGCAGGCCTTGTTTGTATCTCAAGTGTGCAATTCTCAAGTATAGAGCGCCTTCACTTTTTGTAAGCCTAAATGCTCTTTCTAGTTCAGAGTTAGCTTTTGGATAATTTTCTTTCCTTAAAAAATCGTCAGCTCCAAGAATTATTCTTTGGATAGAGGGATTTAAAGCATTGATTTTCATAATTTCTGACTCTAAAAATTCTTTGTTAGCTATTAACAATTCAACTGTTCGTGAAAAATCATTTACGGGAACCTTATAAAGAGAAGCATCTCTTGTATTTTGGTTAGCCACACAAGAGTATAAAAATATCGAAATGATAATAACGATATTTAACTTTAATAAATTCAACCTTGACCTCCCTCGAAAGCTTGCTTGAGTTTGTCCAATAAACCTTCATCGGAATTCTCAATTCTATTTGAACATGTCCTTCTGACAGATGGAATTAAATTTGGTTCAGTGCCCTCTATAAATGGCACAAGCAAAGAATCCTTGCATTTTTTACCACTCAAAAGACCATCATTCATATCAGTCCAAAGATAATTAATACGAGGTAAGGAAGTTTTAGCCTTAGAAATTGGTTTTATCTCATCTATAAAATTTTTCCATACCTGAAATGCACCTGTTCTACCTGTTAAAGGGGTTGTTCGGTTATCATCAAAACCTAACCAAACTAAGACAAGTATCTCTCCGGCAAAGCCTACGAACCAACTATCACGCTGATCATCAGAAGTTCCTGTTTTACCTCCAGCATTCCAAGATCGAATGTCTTCAGACGAGTAACCCCTCGCAGTTCCTCTTTCAAAGGTTTGTTGCATTGCAAACTTTAATAAAGCTACAGGCTCAGGCCTGATTCTTTGCTCAATACTATAAGGGTAAGAAAACTCTATTTCTCCTTTTGTATCCTTGATCTCTCTTATAGACCTTAAAGGGGTATAGAAACCATCTGCTGCTATTGTCTGATAAGCCTGAATGGCCTGATAGGGTGATAACTCAAAAGAACCTATAAATAATGATGGATAGTTTTGAAATTGTTTATCAATTCCTAACTTAGAGAACATATCTTCTACAGCTTCGAAACCAACATCTAAACCCAGTCTTGCAGAAGCAATATTATAAGATTGCCACAACGCAACATGGAGAGGGATTTTTCCGTGAAACTTTTTATCAAAATTGTCAGGCTCCCAAATTTCTCCCCCACTTCGGATACTGAGCTTAGAATCATCTAGCATAGTGGTGAGGTTATATTTTTTATACTGATCTAAGGCAGTAAGATAAATAAATGGTTTGACCAGCGAACCGATAGGTCTGATAGCATTTATTGATCTATTAAACCCATATGCTGAAGGCGCAGTACTTCCAACCACCGCTTTAACTTCACCGTTAGATACATCTACCGCGATTGCAGCACCTTCAATATCTGATAATTTTTTACCATATTTCTTTATGAGCTGAGCCTTTGTTTTAATAATACTTTTTTCAAGTGCGTCTTGAAGAATTGGATCAACATTAGTTTCTATGGACAACCCCTTTGTCCTTAAGTCCTTTTCATTAAAGTTTTCTTGCAATTCGATCCTCACAAGATCATGGAAGGCAGGATATTTAGTTTCCGTCCTATAATTTGGACGCGCCACTCCCAATTCTTTTGTTTTTAGTTGTGCAAGGTCAGAGTCAGAAATCTTAAAGTTTCTATTTAGAACAGTAAGAACCAAGTTTCTTCTTTGAGTTGCATTGCTAGGGTTACGTCTTGGATTATACAAAGAAGGACCTTTCAACATCCCAACGAGAAGTGCTATTTGATCTGTTTCAAGATTTTTTATTGAAGTACCAAAAAAATGTTGTGCTCCCATGCCAAATCCATGTATAGCCCGCTTTCCTGATTGAGCTAAAAAAACATCATTTATATATGCCAATAATATTTCTTCTTTTGAATAATGAAATTCAATCAATAGAGAGGCTATTGCCTCCATTACTTTTCTTCTAATCGTTTGTGCTGAAGTAAAGAAAAGACTTTTTGCGAGTTGCTGAGTAATTGTACTGCCGCCTTGCTCAACCTCACCTGCCTGTATATTCTTTAAGAAGGCTCTTGAGATAGACCTTAGAGATACACCATAGTGATTGAAGAAATTCTGGTCTTCTACTGCAAGTATGGTTTCTATAAGCACTTGAGGCACTTCCGGCCAATCCAATAAAACTCTATCTTCCATATGGGCTGGATACATACCACCTATTACTATAGGTTCGAGTTTAATAAGATCTTCAGATATACCTAACTGATTTTTAATACTCTTAACATTTGATTTCTCAAAAGTAATGTCAAAAATCCCCGATCGCTGATTCTTGTATCCTCTTAAAAATATTGTTAGCTTATCTCTAGAAAAACTAAATTGTCCTGATTTTTCAGGCCGTTTAACTTTCTGATAAGAAAGCATTTCCAGTTCTTTGATTAAGTTATCTTTATTTATCTCTATACTTTCTGCCAGCTCCAATGGCCTAGAATAAAGCTTGGCAGGAACTGTCCACAGAACTCCATCTAACTTTGAGGTTACTCGGTAATCAATAACCGCTATCAATGCAGCTGAAAAGATTAGCGTAGCAAAAGCAATCAGCCCAAAAATAATACCTATAGAACGCTTAAATTGCATTTTTTACTTGATAAGTTGGCATATTTCGAACAGTCTACGTTTTTTTAAAAATAATTGGGTAATAAAATGAATTACGATATATGCTCTTTGGGCAGTGCCTTAGTGGATGTGACTTTTCAAATTGATGACGAATTTTCAAAAAAGATTGAAGGCCAAGGGATTCCAAAAGGTGCAATGACCTTAATAGATAAAGATGATCAGAATGGTTTAATTGAAGCGCTTGGTTCATTAGGTAAGTCGGCACAAAAGGCATGCGGTGGATCCAGTACAAATTCAGTCGTAGCCGCCTCTCTATTTGGTTCTACATGTTATATGACTTGTATAGTTGGAGACGACGAGAACGGTAGATTTTACCTTGAAGATTTATCATTGAATGATGTTAACCACGCGTCTTCGCTCATAGAATCAGAAATTCCATCAGGGCAGTGCCTTGTGATGATATCGGAAGATGCAGAAAGAACAATGTGTACTAATCTTGGCATCAATTCAGAATTTTCAATTGATAATGTTAGTGAAGAGGTAATAAAAAACTCAAAATTCCTTTTTTTAGAAGGTTATCTAATCGCCTCCCCAGGAGGATTTGAGTCCTATAAAAAAGCTATAAATCTTGCAAAAGTTCATGATACTAAGGTAGCTATTTCTTTATCTGATCCCTTCATAGTCAGTTCCTTTAAAGAACAAATAAAGGAACTCATAAATATAAAGTGTGATCTTATTTTCTGTAATGAAGAAGAAGCCAAGGAATTTGCGGAGTTTGACGAAGAAGAAGGAATATTTGGCTATTTCAAAAATTACACAGACAATCTGTTAATAACTAAAGGATCAAATGGCTGCACAGGCTACGATCAAAATAGTCAGTTTAGTGTTCCAGGTATAGAAGTGAACGCGATTGATACTAATGGAGCTGGAGATATGTTTGCTGGAGCCGTTCTCAACGGTATCAATGAATCAAAAACTCTGGAAGAATCTGCTAATTTTGGATGCTTTGCGGCCTCTAAAACTGTACAAAATTCTGGCCCTAGACTTGCAAAAGATGAGTATCTAGAAATTAAAGAAACTTTTTCTAGCTATTAAAAAAGTATTCTGCTAAATTGCTGCGCCTTCAAGGTCAAACAATATAAAAATTTATTCAAAATGCCTACAAAAAAACCACTTAAGAAGTCAGTAAAAGCCAAAGCTCCTTCAAAAAAAGTAGTTGCTAAGAAGCCAGTAGCTTCAAAGAAAGCAACTCCGAAGAAAGCAACTCCAAAGAAAGAATCAGCTAAAAAGACTTCGACAAAAAAGATAACACCTAAGAAAACCAAAGCAACTGTAAAGTACGAAGAATCACAATTCCTTGCCTCCATTAAACCTTATGCTTTAAAAAAGAACGAAAAATATATGAATGCTAAGCAAAAACAGCATTTTTTAGACATTCTAGGTAGCTGGAAACATCAACTTCAGATTGAGCAAGATAGAACTGCAGACAAAATACAAAAAAATGTCAGTCATTTTCCTGATGAATCAGATAGGGCCACTCATGAAGAAGAATTTACTTTAGAACTAAGAACAAGAGAAAGAGAAAGGAAACTTCTTTCAAAAATAAATGAATCAGTAGAGGATCTCAAGGCAAGTGATTATGGTTATTGTGCATCGTGTGGGATAGAGATTGGCATTAGAAGACTTGAAGCCAGGCCTACTGCAACACGCTGTATTGACTGTAAAACAATTGAAGAGATTCATGAGAGACAGCAATATGGTTAAATTATTTTGGTTGCAATAGACCAATATAATATTTCTCCTGAGATCATTAAGGTCTCGAAGCATCATATAGAATTTGATCAAATCGATAGCGATGCAAGATCAATTATCCAAAGACTCAACAAGGCTGGTTTTAAAGGTTATATAGTCGGTGGATTTGTAAGAGATTCTATCCTCGGACTCAAGCCCAAAGACTGCGATGTAGTAACCGATGCTACTCCTGAACAAGTCAATGGTCTTTTACCAAGAACTCGAATCATAGGCAGAAGATTTAAAATAGTCCATTCAAGAAGTGGTAGAAAAATAACTGAAATTTCAACTTTCAGGTCATCTAGCCAAAGAAACACACAAAAGTCCAACAAGGGCCTTGTGTTAAGAGATAACAACTATGGAAACATTGAAGATGATGCTTTCAGAAGAGATTTTACTATAAATTCGTTATATCTAGATATCGAAAAAATGGAGATTATAGATTTTGTAGGTGGATACAAAGATCTTCAAAATAAAAAATTAAAGTCAATCGGGGACAGCTACGAGAGGTTTAAAGAAGACCCAGTTAGAATATTAAGGGCAATAAGATTTAAAGCTAAATTAAGCTTAGATTTGGATAAGAAGCTTGAAGCTGATATGAAAAAACTTTCTTATCTTCTAAAAGAAATTTCTTCAGGAAGGAAGTACGAAGAAACTCTTAAAATGCTTTTGACTGGGAATGCCGAATTAATAATGACTGAGATGAATAGTCATAATTTACTTGAACATCTGCTTCCCCTGACAAAAGATTTCCTCAATTCAAAGAAAGATAAGAGATTCATTTACAATGCTTTAAAAAATACTGACGACAGGTACAGCAAAAATCAATCACTTACTCCTGCATTCCTCTTTTCAGTATTATTATGGCCGGCCCTTGTTAATAAAATGGGCGGTCTAACTTCAAAGAAAACTAAATTACATAATGTTTCAAGAGCAGCTAGCCTGATCTTAAAGAGGCAAAATGAAAATTGTTTTATTCCCGGCAGGATTCAACAATCGATCAAAGAAACATGGGAGCTTCAGATCATGTTACTCAGGGTGCCCGAAAAATCGAAAGTCACACTCAAGCATAAAAGATTCAGGGCAGGATATGACTTATTGCTGTTAAGAGAAGGTTCCGGTGAAAATCTGGGAGGCGTAGGAAAGTGGTGGACAGAGAAAATATCATATTAAGATCTAAGATTATTTAATTAAAAATAACTTTTTTTTGTTTTAATGAAGCTATATTTGTAAGATTATCCTATATGCAAAAAGAAACTATTGATCTAAAGCAATTCAATAAATTACCTAAGTTTATAGCCGTTGAAGGACCCATAGGTGCGGGCAAAACCACATTAACTAGACTGTTAGCCGATTCCTTTAGTTATGATACTTTCCTTGAACAGCCATCAGAAAATCCTTTTCTTCCTGACTTTTATGTCAATCCATCACAAGCAGCGCTAGGAACACAACTATTCTTTCTGTTCCAGCGTGTGAAACAAATTCAAGAACTCAAACAAGATGATATCTTCTCATCAAACAAAGTTTCAGATTTCTTATTAGATAAGGATAAGTTATTTGCAAAGGCAACACTTTCAGCTGAAGAGCTAAAACTCTATGAGCAGATTTATGATTATCTTTCTATAGATCTGCCAACACCTGACTTAGTCATTTATCTCCAAGCTGAAACAAAAACACTATATGAAAGAGTTATGCATAGAGGCATTGAGATGGAGAAAACAATTAGCTTTGACTATTTAGAGCTCTTAAATGAAACCTACAAAGAATTTTTCTTTGACTACAATAGATCTCCAGTATTAATAGTGAACTCTGATTATTTAGATTTTCAAACACATGAAAATGATTACAATTTACTCTTGGAAAAACTGCTAGATTATTTTAATAAACCTGAAGGTTCTAAAATGTATTTTAACCCTTCGCCCACCTTAATTTAGAAATCATGATTACACAAAAAATCTACAATCCATCTAAAGAAATACTAGAAAAATCAAATATAACTGAATCTGAATTTCAAAATCTTTATGAAGAATCTATAAATAATCCGGAAGAGTTTTGGGCTGCTCAAGCTGATAGCTATCTAGATTGGGAAACTAAATGGGATCAGGTCCATGAAAGCAATCTAAGTAAAGGTGAAGTATCTTGGTTTAAAGGCGGAAAATTAAATGCTTCAGTCAATTGCATAGACAGACACTTAAAAGACAGGGGCGAAAAAATTGCTTTAATTTGGGAAGGGGACAATCCTGACGAATCCAAACATGTTTCTTATGAACAGCTTCATAGCGAAGTGTGCAAATTCTCTAACATTCTTAAAAAGAGAGAGATTAAGAAAGGTGACCGTGTATGTATTTATATGCCGATGATTCCTGAGGCTGCCTATGCGATGCTAGCTTGTGCACGAATTGGAGCAATACACTCTGTAGTCTTTGGAGGGTTTTCTCCGGAATCCTTAAAAGATCGTATCTTAGATTCAGATTGCCAAGCAGTTATCACGGCCGATGAAGGCTTAAGAGGAGGGAAAAAAATTCCACTTAAAAAAAATGTAGACGAGGCTTTGTTGGCCTGTCCAGATGTTCATACAGTCTTAGTGGTTACAAGAACTGGTGCTGATATTAATTGGAATGATAAGTGTGATGTTAGATATGAAGAAATTATAAAAGAAGTTTCTGATATCTGCGAGCCAGAGATAATGGATGCTGAAGACCCTTTATTTATACTTTATACCTCAGGCTCTACAGGAAAACCAAAAGGGGTATTGCACACTACCGCTGGATATCTCCTCCAGACATCGATGTCACATGAAATGGTTTTCGACTACAAAGATGGAGAAATATATTGGTGTACTGCTGATGTCGGATGGGTAACCGGTCACTCCTATATCGTATACGGCCCTCTTGCAAATGGCGCTACGTCATTAATGTTTGAAGGTATTCCTACTTATCCCTCTCCCTCAAGATTTTGGGAAGTGATTGATAAACATAACGTGAATATCTTTTATACCGCTCCTACAGCTTTGCGGGCGCTCATGGCTCAAGGAGATGAATTTGTTCTGTCTTCTTCAAGAAAAACTTTAAGAATTCTTGGTACAGTTGGCGAACCCATTAACCCTGAAGCTTGGGAGTGGTATTTTCAAGTAGTAGGGAATTCTAGCTGCCCTATTGTTGATACTTGGTGGCAAACCGAAACTGGGGGAATGATGATAACTCCTGTGTCTGGATTCACTGCCATGAAACCAGGCAGCGCAACCAAACCTTTTCTCGGTGTCGAGCCTGCCTTGCTAGATGAAAATGGGAATGAAATAGAGGGAGAAGGATCAGGTAATCTGGTAATAAAATCTAGTTGGCCATCTCAAATTCGAACAGTATATGGAGATCATCAAAGATGTATAGATACCTACTACTCAATGTATCCAGGCTATTACACAACTGGTGATGGTGCTAGAAGAGACTCAGATGGATACTATTGGATTACTGGAAGAGTTGATGATGTTTTAAATGTTTCGGGACATAGACTAGGAACAGCAGAGGTAGAAAGTGCATTGGTTCTCCATAAAAAGATTGCAGAAGCTGCAGTGGTTGGATACGAACATGAGATAAAGGGACAGGGCATTTATTGTTATGTTACCTGTATGGCAGGCATAGAGCCGGATGATGATCTCAAGCTTGAATTAATTCAATTGGTAGCTAAAGAAATTGGTGCGATAGCCAAACCTGATATCATTCAGTGGTCTCCGGGTCTTCCTAAAACAAGATCAGGAAAAATTATGAGAAGAATATTAAGAAAAATAGCTACTAATGAAATTGATAATTTAGGAGATACCACAACCTTAGCCGACCCTACTGTTGTGGATGCATTAATTGAAAACAGGGAGAACAAATAATGTCATTAATGGATCTATTAAATAAAAAAAATATATTACCGCATGCATCTGAAGCACTTCAAGGTAGGGATGAAGCAGTTGAAGTACCATCTGAGCATTTCGTGAAAGGAACACCTTTACTAGGTCCTTTCGCCTCTAATCTAAAACAAGCTATTTTTGGTATGGGATGTTTTTGGGGAGTAGAAAGAAGGTTTTGGGAACTCGAGGGTGTTTTTTCAACTTCCGCTGGGTATGCAGGAGGTATTACAAAAAATCCAACTTATAGAGAAGTCTGTACGGGAATGACAGGACACAATGAAGTTGTACTTGTTGTGTATGACCCTGAGGTAATTAGTTATGAATCTCTTTTAACTACTTTCTGGGAAGACCATGATCCAACTCAAGGAATGCGACAAGGAAACGACCAAGGCACTCAATATAGATCAGGAATTTATTATCAAACTGCTTATGAAAGGGAACTCATTGAAACAACTAGGAATGAATATCAAACACAACTCAATTCAAACGGATTAGGAAAAATTACTACTGAGATTAAAGAAATAGATCACTTCTTCTATGCTGAACATTATCATCAACAATACCTAGCAAAAAACCCTGATGGTTATTGCTCCCTAGCAGGTACAGGTGTGAAAATTAAATAACACCATCCCAGACGTAGTCTTCACCTTCTTTTATTATAACTTCATCTTCTTCCAGCTTGATTAGATGAGCTAAAAGAGAAGCTTTTGCTATTGGAAAAAGAGAAGCATCCACATCATCATAAACCTTTTCTACAAGAGAATCGGGAGTCCCTCTTGAGACTTCTTTTAGTGCAGAAAAAACTTTCTTTTCACGCTCAAGTCGATGGTTAATTATCCAATCAGCAACCTGATGAGGGTTTTCTAATACCTCTCCATGACCTGGAGCGATCTTTTCAATATCGAAGTCTTTTAATTTTTCGAGTGACTCTAGATACTGTTTCATATTACCGTCGGGGGGCGCAATCACTACGGTAGATCCATTCATAATATGATCTCCGGTAAAAATAAACTTTTCTTCTTTTAAAATAAAACACAGATGATTAGATGCGTGACCTGGAGTGTGCACAACCTCTAGACAATAATCCTGTTCTTTAAGCAGTTCGCCATCTTCAAGTATTCTTTGGGGCTTAAATGTTGTATCTTGGTTCTTAGAAGATTTAGTCAACATGCCGTAAGCAGGTATATCTAGTTTTTCTTTCAAGAGCCTTACTCCAGGTGAGTGATCTGGGTGAGTATGAGTAACTATAATCTGCTTAATATTTTTAGATGCTCCAAGAATCGCCTCTATATGCTGATCCATAGCCGGACCAGGATCAATAACAGTTACATCTTCAGTCCCCACGAGATAAGTATTAGTGCCTGGTCCTGTAAAAACACTTCCATTTCCAGCAGTAATCCTTCTGATTAAAGGACTAATTTGAACAACTTTTTCAGCTTCCATTTTCAATGATCCTCATAGCCTTCGTCACCAGGAAGGAGTCCAACCATCTTGCCTTCTTGCATAAAGAATTTAGGTTCTATAGTTGGAATAGTTGATGGATCGATAGAGGACTTATCTTTTAGTAATTCTTCAACATCAGAATAACCACATATACTCTGAAGGTTCTTGATTGTTGGCATAATCAGTAATAGCTCTCCTGCCTCTTGTTTTCTAAGAGCTTCTTCAGGTTTAATCCAAAGACTATTAACGCTTTCTGAGCCATCATGAAGACCCTCTTGTCCACTAGGAGATATGGCTACAAAGAATCGGGTTGTATATCTTCTCTTTTCAATCTTAGGAGTAATCCAATGTGCCAAATATGCCAACCTATCAGTTGCCAGTGTAAGACCTTCTTGCTTACACATATGTTCCAAAACAGCCTCGCCTGCATTAAGTCGATTCCTGTATTCTACGAATCTTTTTCTTTCATCAGCATCTGAAGGATTAAATACAGAGCCATCTTCCTTATATGCAATAAGTATTCCTGCCTCTTCATAGCATTCTCTAATACAAGCTACCCAATAAGCGAGACCACCTTTTTCTTCTCCCAAAATACTTGAAAGTACTTGGTCAGAAGCTCCTGTAGAAATAGCTTCCATCTGACCTAGACCATCTTCAGGATCAACCTTGCCACCTGGAAATACAAAAGCGCCTCCAAAATTTGCTTTTGAAGCTCTTTCTACCAAAAATACTTCAATGCCTTTCTCGCTGGCATCTCTAACCAGCAAAACCGTAGCAGCTGCCTGAGGAATAGTTGGAGCTTCGTTTGGATCTGCCATTTGTGTATTAGCACCTTGTAATGGATTTTTCATAAATCGTCCTTATTTTCCATGATTATAATAGACTAGCGTCTTTTAAAACTTAATTAACTATAAATTTATTTCAAAGGAATGTCTAAATGATAGATACACATCCGCAATGGTTCAAAGAAGCTTTGTCAGTGAGCAAAGAGCAAAAAAGTATAAGGGTAGAGGGTGGACTCATTTCTTATCAGAAATGGGGTGATAGCTCTAAACCCGGAATGGTCTTGGTGCATGGTAGTGGCAGTCACTCTCACTGGTGGGACTTTATTGCACCTCTCTTACTCGAGGATTTTCAAATAAGTGCAATTGATCTATCGGGAATGGGCGACAGCGAACATAGGGAAAATTATTCTCCTGAACTTTATGGACAAGAAATATTATCAGTAGCAGAGGATAGTGGATTTTTTGATAATGGTGATCCGATTATTTGTGGACATAGCATGGGAGGATTTATGAGTGCTTATGCTGGTCTTATATCCAATAAACAAATTGGAGGTGTGATCATGGTAGATTCACCAATTAGACCTCCCACTTATGATTATTCAAATCATGTTAGAAGTGGTCCAATTAGGAGAATAAAAACATACCCAGATAGGGAGACTATCTTGGAAAGATTTAGACTGACACCTGAACAGGAATGCGAAAATGATTACTTAGTAAAATATATAGCTGAATGGTCTGTGAGAGAAGTAGAAAATGGATTTCAATGGAAATTTGATGATACGATTTTTGATAAATTAGGTTTTTCTCATATGACCAAAAATCAAGCCTTTGAATTGGAATGTAATTTGGGCATCATTTATGGAACAGAAAGCAATATGATGTCAGAAGAGATTCTCAGCTTCATAAGAGACAATGTTTCAGGGAATACTCCTATGGTAGCCATAGAAAGAGCCGCTCATCACATCCTACTTGATCAACCCTTAGTTCTGGCTGATGCAATTAAGGATATAGCAAAGAAATGGATATGAAGAAGTGATAAAGACGGTACTCCTTTTTTTATTTCTATATTTGTCCTTCTCTATTCATAGATCCCTTCACAAGGAAGAAATTTCCTATGGTTGCACTTCGATCAGCATGCTGATGTTTATTGATGTGATACTCGTGCTCTTAATCTACTATACTTTTTTTGATTAAATTAGTTTCTTGCCGGTAAACCTTTTATCAAACTCAGAGATCTCAAGGGAGCCCCTTCTCTTCTAAACTTTGATAACTCTTGATATTCCGGATCTTTATACCATCCATCCGCGGCCTCCTCTGAAGGAAAAGAGAATATGATCACTCGACCACCTGCTAAAGGCTCAGGCCCTTCAAGATGCCTAAAAGAATCATCAAATGTTAAAAATTCGCCTCCGTGTTTCTTTAATATAGGGAAAAAACCTTTTTCATATTTTAAGTAAGTAGCTTTATCTTCTATATCCAGGTTTACAACCATGTAAACTCTTATGTCTTCCAATTTTTTCTCCTTAAGCTTTTATAGACTGCAGTCTACCATCAATTATATCCTCTGCATCAGAGACCAATCTTGAGACCATTTCCTTGCAAGTTGGAACATCTTTCACTCTAGCAACTGAAATTCCTGCAGACCATATCCCATGCTCTAAATCACCTTCTTCAAAGACTACTCTTCCTCTTTGACCGGCAACAAGATCTTTAACATCTTCAAAAGTTGCCGATCCTGTTGATTCAATTTCAACAACTTCATCTGAAACAGAGTTCTTAAAAACTCTTGCGGTATTGTGCATCGTCCTAAACATTAAATTGGTAGATAATTCATCTGCCTCTGTCATTTTATCTTTTACATTTTGGTGGATCCCTGCCTCTTTAGTGGCCATAAATCGAGTGCCCATTACAATAGCCTCTCCGCCTAAAGCTAAGGCTGCAACCATACTTTTAGCATCACTAAACCCTCCACAACCTGCAACAGGAACATCTAATGCTTCGGCAGCTTGAGGCAATAAAACCAAAGAAGGAATATCATCTTCGCCAGGATGCCCGGCGCACTCAAATCCATCAATTGTTATTGCGCTTACTCCTACAGACTGAGCTTTTAATGCATGCCTAACAGATGTGCACTTATGTATAACTTTTACATCGTATTCTTTAAAAAGCTCCATAAAGGGCTCGGGGCTTCTGCCTGCAGTTTCTACTATCTTTACTCCTGATCCAACTATAGCCTGGGCATATTCTTCATAAGGAGGCGGATTTATAGTTGGTAGAACTGTTAGATTTACTCCAAAAGGTTTATCTGTCATCTCCCTAGTTCGTGCAATCTCCTTAGCAAGATCTTCTGGGGTTGGTTGAGTTAAAGCAGTTAAAATTCCTAATGCCCCTGCGTTAGATACAGCTGACACTAGCTCTGCATATCCAACCCATTGCATACCTCCTTGAATGACCGGATGCTCTATTCCAAATAAGTCTGTAATTCTAGTTTTTAACATTACTCACCTCTCCATGATTTAATTCAATTTATTTCAGTTTTCAAGAAAGATAGTAAGATACTTGAGTTAAATTAAGAAGAAATACTTTATGACTGAAAAATTAAGTCTTTTTATCGATAATCAGTTTGTAGAAAGTTCAACTGAAAAATGGATAGAAGTTTTAGACCCGTCTACTCAAGAAATCATTTGTGAAGCGCCTTGTGCTACTAATGAAGAAATTGATAATGCAATAATATCTGCAAAAAAAGCCTTTCTATCCTGGCGCGAGACCCCTCCTCCTGAGAGATCTAGAGTAATGATGCGTTATCAGGATTTATTAAAAACAAACCAAAAGGCTATTGCCACAATACTCAGTAAAGAGAATGGCAAAACTTTAGAAGATGCTATGGGAGACGTTTGGAGAGGCATTGAGGTTGTAGAACAAGCCGCAAATATAACGCCTCTCTTAATGGGAGAAACGGTTGAGAATGTGGCCAGAGAAATTGATTCCTATAGTTACATCCAGTCTCTAGGAGTCTGTCTTGGCATTACTCCGTTTAATTTCCCAGCAATGATACCTTTATGGATGTTTCCTATGGCAATAGCTTGTGGGAATACTTTTATCCTAAAGCCCTCGGAACAGGATCCTATGACCGCTAATAAACTTGCAGAGTTATTGGTTGAAGCAGGTGCTCCGCCGGGATTATTGCAGGTTATACATGGAGATAAGGATCAAGTCGATAGGCTTATAAAACATCCTGATATTAGAGCTATCTCTTTCGTAGGTTCTGTACCGGTTGGACAATATATATACAAAACGGGCACCGAGCACCTTAAGCGGGTTCAATCCTTTGCAGGCGCTAAAAATCATATGGTAGTCATGCCAGATGCTAATAAGATTAAAACCATTGATAGTCTAGTAGGATCATCAGTAGGAGCTGCTGGACAAAGATGTATGGCTATAAGCGTTGCTGTTTTTGTGGGTTCATCCAGAGATTGGATTGATAATCTCAAAATAGAGATGGAGAAAGTAAACCCAGGACCTTGGGACTCAGAAGATGCAGGCTTTGGTCCTGTAATTAGCTCTCAGGCTAAGGAGAGGGTCATTAGCCTCATAGAAAAAGGAAAAACTGAAGCAGAATGTCTTATTGATGGAAGTAGTTGCAGTGTCGAAGGATATCCAAATGGCAATTGGGTTGGAACAACTCTCTTTTCTAAAGTCAAAACGGATTCTGAAATATATAAAACAGAAATATTTGGACCTGTTCTTTTGTGTATTGAAGTAGGCACACTGGAAGAGGCAATAGAATTAATTAACGCAAATCCTTTCGGTAATGGAACTTCTATATTTACTGCGTCAGGAAGATCTGCTCGTAAATTCCGACATGAAATAGAGGTAGGCCAAGTTGGAATCAATGTACCGATTCCGGTACCGCTGCCTTTCTTTTCATTCACAGGATGGAAGCAATCTTTTTATGGTGATCTACATGCTTACGGGAAACAAGCGGTTAGGTTTTATACAGAAACTAAGACGGTCACAGAGAGGTGGTTTGAAGATGATGAGAAAAGTACAAAAAATTTAACGATTAATCTGGAGTAATTTATGGATTTTGACTTAACTTCCGATCAAAAGAATTACAGAGATCTTGCCAAAAATTTTTCTGATAATGAGTTAAAACCCTATGCAGCCGAATGGGATAAAAATGAGTACTTTCCTATTGAGACAATAAAAAAAGCAGGAGATCTAGGATTTCTATCGCTCTACGTTGATTCTAGTTTAGGTGGAATGGGATTAGGCAGGCTTGATGCTTCAATTGTGTTTGAACAATTGGCTCAAGGTTGCACCAGCACTACAGCTTTCATGACAATTCATAATATGGCTATCTGGATGGTCAGTAAATTTGCTACAGAAGAATTGAAATCTGAGTGGTTTCCTCAGTTAAGCTCTGGCCAACAGCTTGCTTCTTATTGCCTCACAGAACCAGGTTCAGGTTCGGATGCCGCTTCTTTAAGAACCACAGCAATAAAGGATGGTGATAGTTATATTCTCAATGGATCTAAGGCATTTATATCCGGGTCTGGTGTAACTAATTGCCTTATATTGATGGCGAGAACCGGAGATGCAGGGCCCAAAGGAATTTCTTGTTTTTTAGTGCCGGCCAACTTGCCTGGAATAGAGTATGGTAAGAATGAAGCCAAAATGGGATGGAAAAATCAACCTACAAGATTAGTGTCTTTAACCGATGTAGTAATTCCTAAAAATAATTTAATTGGTGAAGAAGGAAATGGTTTCAAGATCGCCATGGAAGGATTAGATGGAGGAAGAATCAATATAGCAACCTGCTCTATCGGAACTGCTCAGTCTGCCTTAGAAGAAGCCCAAAAATATATGAATGAAAGAGAACAGTTTGGGAAGAAATTATCTGATTTTCAAGCCATGCAATTCAAAATCGCTGATATGGTAACTGAATTAGTAGCAGCTAGAACAATAACTCGATTAGCTGCATATAAAATTGATAAAGGTGATACTGAGGCAACTACCTATTCTGCTATGGCAAAACGTTTTGCAACTGATGTTGGTTTTAATGTTTGCAATGAAGCACTTCAGATTTTCGGTGGATACGGATATATTCAAGATTATCCTTTAGAAAGGAATGTAAGAGATGTCAGAGTTCATCAAATACTAGAGGGTACTAATGAAATTATGAAAATGATAATAGGACGCAGAATGGTGATGGAAGATGCGGCCTCAATAATTCAATAAATATAATGACAGATAAATTAATACTAGAAAAAATAGAACATACAGCAAAAATTATAATCAATAACCCTTCTGCCAACACCTGGGATCTTGAAAGTCTTTCCGAATTGAAGAAGATGATTGCTGCACTTAACAAAGATGACGATATATTTTCTCTAGTGATTACCGGACAAGGTGAAAAGTTTTTCTCGGCAGGCGCTGATCTTAAAGTTTTCCATGAAGGCGGGAAAGAAGCCGCAAAAGAAATGGGTAATGCTTTTTCAAAAGCTTTTGGTGCGCTTAGTAAATTTAGAGGTGTATCGATAGCTGCTATAAATGGATTTGCAATGGGAGGAGGACTTGAGTGTGCGTTAGCCTGCGATATAAGAATTGCAGAAGAAAAAGCAGTGTTGGCTCTACCGGAACCTAAAGTAGGTTTATTACCATGCGGAGGAGGCACACAGGTTCTACCTAGGTTAGTTGGAGAAGGTTGGGCAAAAAGGATTATTTTAACTGGGGAGCAAATTAGACCTGATCAAGCTGTAAAAATTGGTTTAATCGAAGAAAAAGTTGATGATGGAAAGGCCTTAGAGACGGCCATGTCGTTGGCTGCTTCCGTTGCAAATCAAAGCCCTAGTAGTATTTCTCAATGCAAAGAATTAATTCATAAAGCTCGTCTCTCTCAAGAGCCTTATAAAGAAGAACTAGAACCTTTCGTAAATTTATTTGATACAAAAGATCAAAAAGAAGGGGTTGAAGCCTTCTTAGATAAAAGAAAACCTAATTGGCAAAATGCCTAATGACGAGTTATTAGTAGAGATATTAGAGTGTCAGAGTGATACTAAAGTTGGTCATATAACACTCAATTCTCCCGAAACATTAAATTCATTAACTATGAACATGGTTAATGAGATCTCTAATCTATTAGATGATTGGGAAGTCGATCCACAAATTAAAATGGTCTTTATAAGCGGTTCAGGTGAAAAAGCATTTTGTGCTGGTGGTGATATAAGGGCACTATATGAATCAATGTGTTCGCCAGAAGGTCCTGTTTTTGCCGAAACATTTTTTGAATCAGAATATAGATTGGATTATAAAATCCACAAGTTCTCAAAACCCATAATTTCCGTCTTAGATGGCATTGTAATGGGAGGTGGAGCTGGATTGATGTTTGGCAGTTCTTATAAGATTGCCACTGAAAGAACAAAGTTTGCTATGCCAGAAATTGGTGTTGGT
>Ga0213861_10000204_pt1 | contig 49147 bp, 47 predicted proteins | sample PICome_4_FD_160110 | JGI IMG/M metagenome (GOLD analysis project Ga0213861, IMG submission 160110) | Coastal seawater microbial communities near Pivers Island, North Carolina, United States - PICO131 | ecosystem: Environmental > Aquatic > Marine > Coastal | place: USA: North Carolina... | reverse complement strand
TCATGAATCAAAAAAGTGTTCATTAAATTCCAAATACCCCTTTAGGTATAAAATCAATGATACTTGGTATATGAGTAAAAAAACAAAAGGCGCTAATGTTGCATTTGATAGTCAAATAATACTTAACTGGGCCAAGGATGCTGGTTGGAAGAATACAAGTATCTATTTTGGGAGATGGTCAGGCAGGCCAGAAGAGACGACTGACTTTCAAGATATAATTGTATTTCATTAATAAAATAAACCCTTTATTACCTTCACAAAATGGAAAGTACACTAATTGGAAAGACAGCCCTTGTTGGAGGAAGTACTCAAGGCATTGGAAAAGCAACTGCGAAATTGCTGGCAGATAAAGGAGCTTCTATTATTCTTTTAGCAAGAAACATAGGGAAATTAAAGAAAACGATACTTGAATTAAATATAGAAATGGGCCAAAGCCATTCTTTTTTAGTTGCTGATTTTGATGACCCTGATAAGGTTAATGACGTTGTCAAAGAATATATCGAAAAAGAAAATGACATTAATATTCTTGTTAATAATACAGGAGGACCGCCAGCTGGATCTATAATAAATTCCTCTTCTGACAATTTCAACGATGCGTTTTCAAATCATCTAATAAACAATCATAATTTAGCGAAGTTATTAATTCCTGGAATGAAAAAATCAGGATATGGGAGAATAATAAACATCATTAGTACTTCTGTTAAGGCTCCTTTAAATGGCTTGGGTGTAAGTAATACTGTTCGTGCTGCAGTAGCAAATTGGTCAAAAACATTATCAAATGAACTAGCGCCAGATGAAATAACAGTAAATAATGTTCTCCCTGGAGCAACTTTGACAGAAAGGTTGACAAACATTATTGCTAATAGAGCTTTAAAAGATAGATTGGATGAATCTATTATTGAAGAAAAGATGTTAGATGAAATTCCGATGAATAGATTTGCGCAACCAAAAGAAATAGCAGCAGCTATTGCATTTCTGGCTTCACATGAAGCTGCTTATGTTACGGGAATTAATCTACCTGTAGATGGCGGGAGAACTCCAAATTTATAGTCTATGAAAATCGAGAATTATATTAATGGAATATTTGTTAAGCCATTCAGTGGAGAATATTTAGATAACATCGATCCTTCTATTGGAAAAAAATACGGTCAAATACCAAAAAGCAGTGATAAGGATGTTACTGATGCAATTAGATCAGCAAAAAAGGCCTTTCCTGTATGGTCTAAATTAAGTTCTTCAGATAGATCTAATCATCTCATGCGAGTTGCTGACAGAATAGAACATAGATTAGAGGAATTGGCTTTAGCAGAATCAAAAGACAATGGTAAACCATTAAAAGTAGCCAGAACAGTTGATATTCCCAGAGCAGTAGATAATTTTCGGTTTTTCGCTTCTGCAATTCTGCATGAGAGTAGCGAAATACATGATTTAGGAGATAATGGATTTAATTATACACTTCGTCGTCCTGTTGGTGTAGTTGCTTGTATTTCACCTTGGAATCTACCATTGTACTTGTTTACATGGAAAATAGCTCCCGCTCTGGCAGCTGGAAATACGGTTGTTGCAAAGCCATCAGAAATAACCCCTGCAACTGCTTTTCTATTGAGTAAAATCTTAGATGAAGTCAATTTCCCAAAAGGTGTATTGAATATCATCCATGGGACAGGGTTAGAGGTAGGGGAACCTTTGGTTAGTCACCCTGATATTCCCATAATCTCTTTTACTGGCGGAACTGTAACAGGTGAGAGAATTAATAAAATTGCCGCTTCATCATTCAAAAAAATTAGTCTCGAGTTGGGAGGTAAAAACCCGAATGTTATTTTTTCAGACTGTGATTTTGAGCATATGTTAAAAACGACTCTTAAATCTTCATTCTCTAATCAAGGTCAGATCTGTCTCTGTGGAAGTAGAATTATCGTGGAGAGGTCAATTTATGATCGTTTTTTAACGTCTTTTATTGAAAAAACGAAAAAATTAATAATTGGACCTCCATCCAATTCAAGCACTCAAATTGGAGCAATTGTATCTGCCGATCATAAAGAAAAAATATTATCGTATATCAAATTAGCAAAGAGCGAAGGAGGAAAAGTAGAATGTGGTGGAGAATCTGTTATTCTCGACGGTGAGAATTCAGGTGGGTATTATATATCTCCAACTATAATAACTGGACTTGACATGAATTGCAAGACTAATCAGGAAGAAATTTTTGGACCGGTGGTTACCGTAATGCCATTTGATTCTGAAAATGAAGCCTTGGAGCTTGCTAATAATTCTAAATATGGTTTGGCATCAACAGTGTGGACTAATGATTTGAAAAAGGCTCACCGAGTTTCAAATAACATTTATACTGGAATTGTATGGGTAAATAGCTGGCTCGTTCGTGATCTTCGCACTCCATTTGGAGGCGTAAAAAATAGCGGAGTTGGTCGGGAAGGTGGAGTTGAATCCTTGCGATTTTTCACAGAGCCAAAAAATATATATATCGATTTAAAATAAAAAACCCCAGCAAAGTGGGGTTTTTCGAGAGAGATTTAATCAACAAAATTCTGTTAACTCTTAATCACCTAAACACACAATCTCTCATACTATTCTGTGTTTCAAATTGTATGCCAAAGTTTATAAAATATCAAAATTTATACCCTAGAGTCAATAAAAATTGTGAATTTGCATTGCTTAAAGGAATGCCATTAAATATTCCAAGAGTTGGGTCAAATGATGCGTTATATGCTAAATCAGCAGTTAGCTTGAATATATCTAACCCTAAACCTAATCGATATCCTAATTTAAAACTGTTGAAGCTTTCTTGAAATGTGTTATTTAACTGAAAAACACCATTTAATCCGGCTTGACCTCTTAAAAGTTTGAAAATTCTAAATCCGGGAGATATAGCTAATTGTATTGTTTGAGAAGATAATGTCTGAAACGTTGGAAGGCTCAATGAATCGCTAGGTCCAATTATTAATTCAGTTTTGTTGAATGCATAAATTGATTCAAAGGACAAATATTGTGTTGAGTTTCTATATTCACGAATTGTGATGCCCGCATGCCAGCCATTAAATGAATTTATATCTTCAATTATTTGGCCTGCATTTGATAGGGCGCTGTCAACGCCAATAGTCCCGGTATTATAATTAACTCCGCCTTGTAGATAAAATTTTAATCCCTCAGACTGTGCTTTGCATGTTATGCCAAGCGTCATTAGTAAGGTGGTCCAAATTAAATATGGCATTGCTGCATTTAAGTGTTAAAACGATGAATAAAACACCAAATCCATGCCAAAAGCCCTGTTTAGTGCGAAATATTGATCTTTTCCTGGAATTTCTGTCCGTTTTCTAGGACTAAATGAACATGGTACCAACCGTTAGGTAACTCTGATACATTTAATAATTTACCAACTTGATCAATAGGGCTCCATACCGATTCTAAAATATTTTGACCTGAAAGGTTTCGAAGGATAATTGTTCCTTTTTGATTTGCCTTTGGATTTACAATTTTTATATAATTATTAGCTGGATTGGGATAAATATTTAAAGGGTTTATTGACTGCTCGCCAACATTTAAAGTGTTCTTTTTTAACGTTTTAGTGTTGAGAAGTAAAATGTCACCGCTGGGAGCATTATTTCCATTTGCAAAAATTCCGGCAGCATACAATATGACACTGTCTGGAGATGACCCTGAATTCCAAATGAAACTCCAAGATTTTTCTCCTGCGTTTGGAGAGTTACTTCCACTCGTATGAGTTATAAAATTAGTTGATTTAACTTGACTAACTCCGCTAACACCTGAGATAATTCCTTGATGTTGACCTAAGCTTTCAATGGATGATTCAAAACCCATTATAGGAATGCTAGATCCATTAGATTTAGAAGTTACGGTAATAGAGTAATCCGTATTTGCGATAAATCCGTCTGACGGAATATTTGAGCTTATCGAAATAGTTTCTGAAGAAGCTGAAGGACCATTATGACAATAAGAAGTAAAGCAAGTGTTATTATTACTTTTAGGTGAACCTGTTTTGCCAGCAGGAGCACCATTCTTATATGTTAAAGCAGGAAATGAAAATACTAGAATTGAAATAATAATAAGAACTCTAGTTTTCATAAACAATTTTTTTTAGTTGTCGTGTTAATTCAAAAGTACATTATAATTATAGTTAAGTATGGTGATAGAATTTTAATTAATGATTATAACGAGAATTTATTTTAACTAATGGGTAATATTACTGTCGGCAGAATTACCAAATAATTATGATTTTCTCAAGTTATGAATGGTTATCTCTGGCCATATTCCAACTCTTCCGGGGAATGCTAGATATCCAAACCCTCTATTCACATAAAGACTTTTTTTTGTTTCTTCGTCTATATAGCTGCCAGCCCATTTTGGATATTTAAATTTAACCGGACTCCATTTTATCCATCCGGGGATTTCAATGCCAAACTGCATTCCATGGGTATGACCACTTAATGTCAAAGGAATATTTGATTCATGATTAATTACTTCAGCATCAAAATGAGAAGGGTCATGGCTCAACAATATTTTAGGTGTTTTTAGATCTAAACCTTTTAAGGCCATGTCTAAGTTTCCATATTTAGGGAAAGGCGGATTACCCCAATTTTCAACACCGACAATATCAATACTTCTTCCATTTTTTGAAATTTTGAAATTTTCATTTCTTAAAAGTTTCCACCCCAATTTTTTATGCGTTTCAAATAGGTTTTCCATATTTTTATTTTTATCCTCTGCACTATCCCATTTGACATAGTCGCCGTAATCATGGTTCCCCAAAATGCTAAAAACACCATACGGAGCATTAATTTTTTTAAATAAATCTATCCAAGGAGTCATTTCAGAATAAACATTGTTAACAAGATCTCCTGTAAAGACTATTGCATCGACATCTTGATCTAAAATCATATTAATCCCAATTTCAACTTCTTTAAAGTTTACAAAGCTTCCAGAGTGGATATCGCTGATTTGAAGAATTTTAAATCCATTAAATTCATCTGGAAGATTTTTTATTGCCACAGAATTATTTAATACCCGATATTGGGACCTCCCAAGAAATATTCCATGAAGAATTCCAATAAATGGAACTGCCGCCGCCCCCCATCCAATTAAGGCAATAAATCGACGTCTACTTGACCATTCTCCAGAAATAAACCTATTGCCAATTCTAAATAAATCTTCAGCTGTCCCCAGTAAAATGGGTATAAGTTTTGGCACACCAAGCAGTATGGTGTAGCCAATGATAAAAGGCAATATTTTAGTTTTATGACCTTGCGGGTCATAAAACATTACTGAGTATATAATTAACAGGTATCCGATAATATTAAATATCCAGTATACATTTTCAAAAGCTTTAGACAACTTGAGGGCCTTAAAAATTTGAAAGGCATAAAGGTCAAAAGCAAAAAAAATTAATAGGATAATTAGAAAAATAAATTTCATTTTTTTTTCTGAACATTTTAAATGATCTGCAAAAATGATCATATTATCGATAATGCAGACATATTATTATCAATAATATTTTAATTTTTTTTCGGAAAAAATTATTGGATAAAAAAGACCGACTAACTTAGCATATATGAGTAGCTGGAATTCATATTTCTGGAAATCGTTATGGAAGGGTGGGTTGTTATCAATTGCTATAGGAATTGGAATTTTGACTCTTATTTATACTGAGCAGTTCACAAATCAATTAAGGATTCAAGAGAATAAAAGAATTGAACTATGGGGTGAAGCTATTTCTGTAATCGTTAATTCAGATGAAACTTCAGATTTAACTATGGCTACTAGAATCATAGAATTTAATACAAGTATTCCACTTATTCTGACTGATAATAATAATAAAATTTTAACCTATCGAAATCTATCAGTAAAAGACACCTCATATTCTTCAATTGAAAGGGAATTAAAAAAGATGATTGCTTATTCTGAGCCAATCATTGTTAATCTTTCACCTGGTGTTAATCAATTCATTTATAGAAATGAATCCATTAGTTTAAAAAGATTAAGATTTTTCCCTCGTTTTTTATTAGGCATTATTGGTCTTTATATTTTTTTAGCCTACTTGGCATTTAGTCGAGCTAGAAAATCAGAGCAAGATTTAGTTTGGAACGGAATGGCAAAGGAAACTGCGCATCAACTTGGAACTCCGCTATCTGCCCTATTTGGATGGGTAACGATTCTTGAAGAAGAAGGGGTCAATTCTTTAGCATTACAAGAAATTAAAAAAGATTTGGAGAGACTGCAGACCGTAGCTTTCCGGTTTTCTAAAATTGGATCAGACTTAGAGCCTAAGTCGATTGATATATTAGCATTACTTAATGAGACGATAGAATATCTGCAAAGAAGAAGTCCAAAATCATTGAAAATAAAAATTGAAGCCCCAAATCGAGCGCCTAAAATTAATATCGAACCAGTTTTGATTGGATGGGTAATTGAAAACTTGGTTCGAAATGCAATAGACGCAATGGAAGGGAAAGGCGTCGTAGGTATTTCCTTGGGGGTTGTGGAATCTACCGTTTACATTGATATTTCAGATTCAGGAAAAGGTATCAGTTCTAAAGATCGAAGAGCTATATTTAAACCAGGATATACTACGAAAAGTAGAGGCTGGGGACTAGGGTTATCCTTAGCAAAAAGAATAATTGAAACAAGCCACAGGGGGAAACTTTATTTACTTAATTCACAATTAAAAAAAGGAAGTATTTTCAGGATAGAATTAAACTCAATATAATTGGGATTATATATTCATATTCCCTTTTGTCGTAAAGCATGTAACTATTGCGACTTTCATTTTTCAACCCAACTTTTGGGAATAAAAGATGTGATGTCATCAATGAAAAAAGAATTGAAACTTAGATTTAAAGAAGGTCCTTTAGAACAAGAAACCTATTATTGGGGTGGGGGTACTCCTTCGATATTGCCCAATATTGAAATGTCCTCATTAGCCCAAGTAGCATTTGAAAATGCCCCTTTAAAAGAGGGTGGTGAATTTACACTTGAGGTTAATCCTGATGATGTGACTCCGCAATCTTTGAAATTCTGGAGGAATATTGGAGTTAATCGTTTAAGTATTGGTGTTCAATCTTTTATGAATGATAAACTTCAATGGATGAATCGGACTCATGATTCTGATCAAGCTCATGCTGCTATAAAGCGCACTCAAGACGCGGGCTTTGAAAATATAAGTGTTGATTTAATTTATGGGATTCCAGATTCATCACTAGGGGAATGGCAGAATAACGTTGGTATTGCAATAGAGACAGGGGTAGTTCATCTCTCTACTTATGCTCTTACCGTTGAAGAAAAAACAAAACTTTTTTATCAAATAAAGAAGGGAGAATCACGCTTACCAAAAGGAGAGAGAGCAGAGGAGGATTTTCGATGGTATCGAAATCAACTAAATGGATTAGGATGGGATCTATATGAGATAAGTAATTCATGTGTGCCGGGATATAGATCAGTTCATAATTCCATGTATTGGTCTGGAGAACCGTATTTTGGTATCGGTCCAGGAGCTCATTCATATGATGGAGAACAGGCTCGGCGTTGGAATGTCAGTAATAATGGGAAATATAGGAGAGCAATAGGGGTTGATAATTCATGGTTTGAGGAAGAACTACTTGGCCCTAAGGATATCATTAATGAAAAAATTATGACCAGTTTAAGAACTAAGGAGGGTTTAGATTTTAGGGATCTGGGTAAATGGGCAAATGGAGTTGAGAAATCATGGGAGCCACATGTTAATTCCAAAAGAATATTAAAAAATGAATTAGGAATATGGAAACTATTGGACTCGGGACTTTTTTGGGCTGATCGTATTGCATCAGATGGATTTATAACTTAAGTTAATTTAGATGGAGAACCCAGATTTAGTATATGATATAAGTACAGTAATTGAAGAGGGCCGCTCGCGTGCTTGGTATATACCAGGAATGAAAAGAGACCCAGTTGAATTAGATGGATGGATTGGGTCTGTAGATTTAGGTGGTGATGTTAATTTTTTCAACTTAAATATAAATCCGCATGCCCATGGAAGTCACACAGAAACCCTTGGGCATGTTTGTAAAGGCTGGCACCCAATAAGTGAGATTGAAATACCATTTATTCAGTCCGCCCTTTTAATTACTGTTAGTTATAAGGATCTCGGAAAAGATGGGAAGATCATAAATTTAGATGAGGTAAAAAATGCGTGGAAAAAATGGAAACCATCGGCTGGCTTAACAGCCTTAGTCGTGAGAACATACCCTAATCCCAAGGAAAAAAAATACATGAACTTTTCATCAAAAGACGCACCTTTTTTTTCTGAAGAAGTGGGTGGGTTTTTAAGAGAAAACGGAATTACGCATTGGCTTGTTGACTTACCAAGTGTTGATAGAGAAGAAGACGGTGGTGCGCTGCTAACTCATAGAAATTTTTGGGGTCTTGATCCATTTGAAAAAAAAGTTAGTGATAAAACTCGTTCCAATGCGACGATATCAGAGCTTCTTTTTATTGATGATTGCATAGAAGACGGTTATTGGTCTTTAGCAATGCAAGTTGCATCAATTGCAAATGATGCCGCTCCTTCTCGACCGCTTTTGATGAGATAAAAATATTTTCAATGGAATTTATTATCTTAAATCTTTCCATTTGTCTGACCTTACCTTTGTAAGTCTATGTGGGAGAATTTAGGTCATTTCATACTAAATAATCGTAAAGGAGTTCTACTCTTCTGGATTTTCTATGTTCTATTCATGGGATTTGCAGGAAGGAATGTAGATATCAGCTATCATTTTGCAAAAATGTTGCCCTCAGATGATTCTGTCTTTACTACTTACATAAAATTCCAAGAAGATTTTACTGGATCTGGTAATTCAATAGTCTTAGGAGCTAAAGACAACGCTTTTTTCACCCCATCTGTTTTAAATGCATGGCAGAATATGGCTGAAAGATTGGAGAAAGAAGATGAGGTTACCGGAGTATTCTCTCTTCATAATGCAGTGGATATTGTTTTAGGTGATGAGGAAGGAGAAAAAATGCAATCTCTTGCAATTATGCAAGGGAAAGTTGATAGCCCTCAGAAAGCATTTAATATAAGGGATCATTATGACGCTCTTCCTATTTATCATGGGCTATTAAGTAGCCGGGATAATGAAACACACTTGATGGCAATTTCAATAACTGAAAAGGCAAATTATAGCGAAATAATTTATGATTTATTTGACCGAATTCATGTAGAAACAAAGAGATTTGAAAGAAGAACAGGAATTCCGATTGAGGTTTCGGGGCTTCCTTATTTGCGGCTAAATAATGCCAGATCAATAAAAAGTGAGATAAATCTTTTTATGATACTTACAGCTCTGGTAACAGTATTAATAATGCTTATTCTTTTGAGAAGTATGCGTGCAGCAATTATTGCTTTAGTGGTGGTTGCCGTCGGGGTTGTTGGTTCTTTCGGAATAATGGGCTTACTGGGATTCAAGATTACATTATTTTCGGCCCTGTTACCTCCATTGTTGATTGTCATTGTTGTTCCAAACTGTATATTTTTCATAAATAAATATCATCAAGAATATTCAAAGGATAAAAAAGTAAAAGCTGCATTGCTTCATACTGTAAAAAAAATTGGAGGTGTAGCTTTTTTGACAAATACCACAACAGCACTTGGTTTTGCCACTTTTGCTTTGACGTCAAGTGATGCTCTAGTACATTTTGGAGTGGCGGCAACTTTAAATATTCTTGTGGTTTATGTTCTTTCATTGACTATGATTCCCGTTTTATACAGTTGGCTTTCAGAGCCTAAGGAAAGGCACTACAGTCATTTGAACCAAAAGTGGATTACAAAATGGATTGAATGGTTGGTGCGTATCTCAGAATATCATCGAAAGAAAGTATACCTAGGTGCTCTGCTAGTTGCTTTTTTTGGGATTTTTGGAATGACATTAATGGAGACCACAGGAAATCTTACTACTGATATAAACCCCAATGATCCCTTGGTTACTCAAATGAGATTTTTTGAGAAAGAGATGGGTGGAGTAATTCCTCTTGATATTGTAATTGATTCCCGCTCAGAAAATGGTATTGAAAAATCAAAAATATTAAGAAGGGTAGACGCTTTTCAAACTAGACTTGATACTTTCCCTCACCTTTCAAGGTCTTTATCATTAGTTGATATGTTGAAATTTGGTCGTCAAGCTTATTATGGTGGCGATCCATTATTCTTTGCTTTACCAAATAGTCAAGAGAGAACACTTATTGCATCTTCATTACCGAATTTAAATAGTAAAAATTTGGACTTCCTTACCAACGGGTTTACTGATGAAAAAAATCAAAAGATGAGAGTTTCGGTTCAAGCTAAAGATTTGCCTAGGCCTGAAATGATAGAATTGATAAAAAAGGTTCAGAAATTAGCGGATAGGATATTTAGTAAAGAGGATTATGATATTCAATATACCGGCGCCAGTGTGATATTTCTCAGAAGTACAAAGTTTCTAATAAATAATCTAGTTCTTAGTTTGTTATTAGCAATTGGCTTGATATCATTGATTATGGCATTTCTATTTAAAACACCAAGAATGGTAATTGTTGCTATTATTCCAAATCTTTTGCCATTATTAATGACAGCTGGATTAATGGGTTGGTTTGGGATCCCTGTAAAGCCATCAACAGTTCTAATATTTTCTATTTCTTTCGGTATTTCCATAGATGATACTTTACATTATTTAGCTAGATATAGACAAGAATTAATAGGCAACGGCCACAATATATCTCGTGCGGCTATTACAGCTATCAGAGAGACAGGAATCAGCATGTTCTATACTAGTATAGTTTTATTTTCAGGTTTTTTTATTTTCTTAGCCTCTGATTTTGGAGGGACTCAAGCTCTTGGACTTTTAGTTTCCATTACTTTAGTCTTTGCGATGTTTTCGAATTTAATTTTATTGCCGAGTCTTTTGATATCGCTTGATAAAGTAATGACTGGATCCGAGATGGAGAATATATTAATTGATTTAGCAGAGGACGAATGAGAGGAATAATACTTGCCGGTGGTTCAGGGACTAGACTGCACCCGCTAACTAAGGTCATAAGTAAACAACTGATGCCTGTGTATGATAAGCCTATGATTTATTATCCTTTGGCAACATTAATGGAAGCTGGAATTCAAGAAGTACTAATAATAAGCACTCCAGAAGATTTGCCTTTATTTGAAAAGCTCCTCGGTGATGGGAAAAGTTTAGGTTGTTCTTTTTCTTATGCGATTCAAGAAAAGCCTAATGGACTTGCTCAGGCTTTTGTAATCGGAAAAAAATTCATTGGAGATGATTCAGTTGCTCTTATTTTAGGCGATAATATTTTTTATGGGGGAGGCCTAAAGAAAGTATTAAGTTCAGCAAAGAATCATAAAGGGGCAAAGGTTTTTGCATATCAAGTAAGTGATCCTGAGAGATATGGGGTTGTTGATTTTGACCAAAATGGTAAAGCTATTTCGCTTGAAGAAAAACCAAAAAACCCTGCTAGTAATTTTGCTGTTCCTGGTCTATATTTTTACGATAATAGCGTTGTGGATATTGCAGCAAAACTGAAGCCAAGCCTCAGGGGCGAGTATGAGATAACAGATGTGAATTTAGAATACTTAAGCAAAGGCAATCTGCATGTAACTATTCTAGAGAGGGGCACTGCATGGCTTGACACAGGTACATTTGATAGTTTAATGGAAGCTGGGCAATTTGTGCAAATCATGGAAAGTCGTCGTGGAATTAAAGTTGCATGTATCGAAGAGGTCGCCTATCGAATGGGATACATAGACGCTTATCAGCTTTCCAAGTTATCAAAACCATTGATGAAAAGTGGCTATGGTAAATATCTCGAAGGGATTTTGTCATGAATTCTATAGATCGATTAAGGAAAATATTTTTAAGGTCTTTAGAATCTGACTTTAGCGAGCCAGAATGGAATAGGCAGCCGGATTCTCTTTATGCTCCTCAGAGATATATTTTAGGAATAGGTGGAAAGAGGTTGCGGCCAATTTTAGCTTTAATGGCTGCTGAATCTATGGGTAGAAATGCCCTGGAAGCTTTGCCTGTGGCTCATGCAGTAGAAAGATTCCATAACTTCTCGCTTATTCATGATGATATTATGGATGAAGCCCCTATCCGGAGAGGTAAATCTACGGTTCATGAAAATTGGGGTCTAAACACAGGGATACTATCTGGAGATGCATTAATGGTAATGGCATATAAGTCATTACTTAAGGCCCCTAAAAGTATGATTCATGATCTTTTTGAAACATTTAATCAAACAGCGCTTGAGGTTTGTGAGGGTCAACAAATGGATATGGATTTTGAGTCTCTTGACCGAATTGAAGAAGGCCAGTACTTAAATATGATAAGAAATAAAACAGCTGTTTTAATTGGCTGTTCTTTGCAAATGGGCTCATTAATTGCTGGCGCATCGAAAGAAGTTTCAAAATCATTATTCAACTTTGGAATTGAATTAGGGATTAGCTTTCAAATTCATGATGACTTGTTAGATGCATTTGGAACATTAGAGACTTTTGGAAAGCAAATTGGTGGCGATATTCGTTCTCAAAAGAAAACACTGCTTTGGATACATTTTTCAAATCATCAACCAGAAACACTAAAATCAATTATTAATTCTGGATCTAAGAATAAGGTTAAGGAGATTCTTTATGCAATGGAGTCCACTGGAAGTCGCGCTTATGTTGAAGCTCAGAGAAAAAAACATTTTGACTCAGCGATTACATCATTACATAATGTAAAAAGGAACAATTGCGATACAAAAGATTTAGAGAGTTTGGCAAATTGGATTTTCGATAGAGAGGTTTAGTTTTTTTTATAGAAAACATGCATGCACAACACATGTGGGAAACTAATAGCTGATAGGAAAATGAAGAAGTAAGCCAAACATTCTTCAACACTCAGTTTAAAAACATAAATGGATATTATATACAAAAAAATTGCTCCTAAATTAAAAGGGAGTGCCTCTATAAACATCTCAGAATTCGAATTCTTTAATTTGGACTTAAGGTGTGTCCAGCCAATTCTACTATGTTGAAAAATAAAATAAAGTCCAAAGGTTAAGAGAAGACTTTCGTAATTTGATAAAAAAAGAAAGAGTAAAATCATTAACCATTCTACATGTCTTTTTGATATTGCATAAACTGAAGGGAGGATCAATAGTAAATTACCAATGAGAGGACAGTCAATCAAAGAGTTCTCATTTAAATTGATCCCAAGTATTGATATAATCTCTTTAAATTCATCAAAATGGATCAAGAATAGAGAGCTGAATAAAGTTAGCCCCCAAGCAGAAGCAATAAAATTAGAATTAATATTCCAATTTTTAGTTTCAGCTTGCCCAAAATGCCATGCGGAGTAAAGTATAAACAATAATAGACCGAGGGCAGGTGAATAAATCCAAATCAATAAAATTATTAGCATTAAAAATAAATAAGAGAGAACAAATTTCAATGTGATCTTCTTTTCTCCAGGGAATACACCGATTAAGTGATCCAAGGCACCATGAGGAATTCCTACAATTAGTAGACCCACTGAAATAATAATGAGATTGCTTTGGGATAAATTCAGTAATTCACTTGAGGGAGGTGTTTTGTCTATGAGAAAGTAAACTATCATTAAAATTGGAACTATTATTTTCTTTAATTCCCAGTAAGACCAGAATATCACTGACTTAATGAATATCCATATTTGTAGTTTAGAAAACATCGATAGATCCTCTGTTAGAGTTGTTTTCTCGTCAAGAAATTTTAGGATAAAATTGGAGGATTTTATCTTAAATAATCTCTCAAATATCGGCTTTCCTTGTAAAGGCCAAATTGTTAATATGATCAATAATAATTGATCATAAAAAAGAAACCTCTTATTTAGCTTGACTTTTTTTGGTCTTAACTGTCCATCATTACATATCAACTTAGAGTGATTATACATGTTTTTGAAAGCATAACCGGTGCTAGGTTTTACATTGCCTGCTCGAGTACCAATATTTACAAGTTTTTTATGAGATTTTTGATATGGTAGTCTTGAGCTCATAGGAATTACTCCTTTTTCCGAGTCGATAATTTTGTATGATCCAAAATATTTTTTTATAAAATGATGAAGAGTTTTTTTTGCTTCGTCTTCAAGAATTATTTTTTTTCCGAATCGAGTTAATTCTATTAGAGCAGTTTTAGATGAGTAGGGTAAAATGTAAACAAACTGAGTTGATTTATCTTGAGGCACACGGAAATCCATCATATGATAGACATCAGTTTCTAATTGAATTTGTTCTAACTCAACTTTTAAACCAAAAAATGATTGTGAAATATTAAATCTGTCATCTTCAAAGTTTTTCCAATCCGGAGGTCTACTGTCAAAGGCCCATTCTGCAGAGTATTTGTTTTTTGATGTTTTGATCAAAATCGAATTATCATTTTCAATATTTAAAACTTTTTCTCTTCGATGTTCAATCTTGTATTCGGAGAAGAGTTTTCGCGACCAATCATATAGGTCACTACTGACTATATGAAAGTACTCTATCGGTTTTATTGAGGAACTTGTCTGATTATTAATTTTGATTTTATTCCAACGATGGGATACGATGGATTCGTAATCACGGTAAATCTGATCTTTTGGATTTGCCCAAAAACAGAATGTTTTGTCATTCTCAAGTTTCTCACTTGGTTCTAGAATTAGGACTTTTTTGTTATCAAGTAAAAATTGTTTAGACATTTCAATCAGAAGGATACATGTGCTGGCTCCCCAGCCAACAAAAATTATATCATAAAGAGTTTTTTTTTCTGACAAAATATTCTGTTCTAATAGTGGCAATATAGTACAATTAAAATTTAATGTTTTTCTTTTTAGTATCGTATAAATTCAATTCCATATGCTTCCTTAGAAAGGATTAAATTGATGTAATTTTGATACTCTGAATAAAAACAACTTTATGGATCGTTTTTCCTTCTTAGGAACTTCACATATTGGCTTTATCGAAGACTTGTATAAGCAATACTTGTCTAGTCCGGATCTTGTCGAGCCCTCATGGCGAGCCTTTTTCCAAGGGTATGATTTCTCTAAATCTGACTTTGGAGATATTTTAAATGATGAAAATGTTGCTCTTCCTGATGAGGTTCGAAAAGAGTTTTCGGTATTAAATCTTGTTCAGGGATACAGAACACGCGGACACCTTTTTACTCAAACTAATCCAGTGCGCAGTAGAAGAAAATATAGCCCAGATCTTGCTCTGAAGAATTTTGGATTATCTGAATCTGACTTGGAGTTAAAATTTCAAGCCGCTTCCCAGCTTGGTATGGAATCTCCAGCTAAACTGAGTGATATTGTTACTCATCTAGAAAATACATACTGCCGATCAATTGGTGTTGAATACATGTATGTTAGAGAACCTGATGTGATAAGCTGGATCCAGCATTTTATTCATCCTAATGGAAATGCACCCATTTTAAATGCTGATGATAAATTATACATTTTGCACAAATTAAATGAAGCCGTAGCATTTGAAAGTTTTCTAAACACAAAATTTGTGGGGCAGAAGAGATTCTCGATTGAAGGAGCTGAAAATTTAATTCCTGGACTTGATTTCATGCTTCAAAAAGGAGCTGATTTAGGTGTTAAAGAGGTGGTATTAGGAATGGCTCATCGAGGGCGATTAAATGTATTAACAAATATCTTTGGTAAGCCAGCTTCTCAAATTTTTTCTGAATTCGAGGGAAAAGAATTTGAGGAAGCAGACTTTGATGGTGATGTTAAATACCATTTGGGCTATACCGCAGAAAGGTTATTGGACAATGGCAAAAAAATCAAATTAAATATCGCTCCAAACCCCTCACATTTGGAAGCTGTAGACCCAATTGTTGCGGGCATTTCTAGAGCTAAAGGGCGCTCTAATTTCCCTGACGACCCAAGTAAGGTTTTGCCGATAATGATTCATGGAGATGCAGCAATAGCAGGCCAAGGTGTGGTTTATGAAGTGATACAAATGGAACGATTGTCTGGATATGGCACAGAGGGGACCATTCATTTGGTCATAAATAATCAAGTTGGGTTCACTACTAATTTCATTGATGGTCGATCATCTACATATTGCACTGATGTTGCCAAAGTAGTGCTTGCTCCAGTTTTGCATGTCAATGGTGATGATGCGGAGGCTGTTATTCATGCGATGCGCTTTGCAATTGAATATAGGCAAAAGTGGAAACGAGACGTTTTTATTGATCTGTTATGTTACAGAAAATATGGCCATAATGAAGGAGATGAACCGAGATTCACTCAACCATTATTATATCAAGTGATTTCAAAACACCCTAATCCAAGAAAAATCTATTTTGATAAACTCGTCGCAAATGGTGAGGTGAACTCAAACCTAGTTGTCGAAATGGAGAGGGAATTTAAGGAAATGTTGGAGGGATTGTTTGATGATTCAAAAAAAATAGAAAAGAATAAAATTGTTCCATTTATGCTTGATGAATGGAATGGTTATCCTCGAGCAAGTAATGGCGATGTTTACAATATTCCTGACACCAGTGTTTCAAGACCCCGCCTGGATGAGGTTGCGAGAACCTTAACGACATTACCAAAAGATAAAAAGTTCTTTAAAAAGATTGTAAGGTTAATAGGAGACAGGGCTCAGATGGCTTTTGAGAAGAATGCTCTTGACTGGGGAATGTCTGAAATGATGGCTTACGGAACTTTGCTTCAAGAAGGTTTTAGTGTAAGAATATCGGGCGAGGATGTGGAGAGAGGAACTTTTTCACACCGACACGCAATCATAAAATTAGAGGATTCTGAAGAAGAGTTGTCGTTATTAGATAACTTACCTAATTCAAAGGGTCGGTTTGCAATTTACAATTCCCACCTTTCAGAGTATGCGGTTTTAGGTTATGATTATGGTTATGCCATGGCAAGTCCTACAACTTTAGTAATTTGGGAAGCTCAATTTGGGGATTTTTCTAATGGAGCCCAGATTATAATTGATCAATTTATAGCTGCTGCAGAGGACAAATGGAAAGTTCAAAATGGAATGGTTTTGTTACTTCCCCACGGGTATGAGGGTCAGGGTGCTGAACATTCTTCTGCTCGTTTAGAAAGGTTTCTACAATTATGTGCTCAAGAAAATATGTTCGTTTGTAATCCATCAACGCCAGCGAATCATTTTCACTTACTTCGCCGTCAAATGCATCAGAAATTCAGAAAACCATTAGTTATTATGAGTCCTAAAAGCTTATTGCGTCATCCAATGGCAACATCAAAAATGGAAGACTTAAGTAAAGGTGATTTTATGCCACTGATAGGCGACGATCTGGATAAAAGGAAAATAAGAAAACTGGTGTTTTGTTCTGGGAAATTATTTTATGAACTATTAGAGGAGCGCAATAAAAGAGGGGATAATAAAACAGCCCTTATTCGTTTAGAGCAACTCTACCCTTTGCCGGAGAAGGAAATAAATAAGGAGTTAGCAATGTATGCAGAGAATATAAAGTTGATTTGGGTTCAAGAAGAGCCTGCCAATATGGGAGCGTGGAGCTACCTTAGAGTAAATACAGAATATCCATTTAAATGCATTTCTCCAAAAATATCAGCTTCCACGGCTCCAGGTTCAAAGCAGTCAGCTAACCAAATTCAAAGTACTTTAATAACTCAAACATTTGATAGTTAATATTCAATTCTATGATTCTTGATATGAAAGTGCCCTCTCCGGGTGAATCCATAAGTGAAGTTGAAATCGCAAATTGGCTGGTTAATACAGGCGACTATGTGGAAAAAGATGAGGCTATAGCTGAAGTTGATTCCGATAAAGCTACTTTGGAGTTGCCTGCAGAAATGAGCGGTGTAATTGAAATACTTTTTGAACCGGGAAGCATTGTCGGAGTTGGAGAAGTTGTTTGCAAAATTGACACAGCCGCAAAAGCTCCCAATAAATCTAATAAATCAATAAGACCTAGTGAGGCAATTTTATCTCAAGAGGTTAATAATTCTTCTGAAAATACGTATGCTACAGGGACTCCAAGTCCTGCTGCGAAGAAAATATTAGATGAGAAGGGTATATCTATATCGTCAATAAATGGAAGCGGGAAAGATGGTCGAATTACAAAAGAAGATGCGATCAACGCCAAAGCTTCAATGGGAACAACAGAATCAGGAAAAGAGCGTGGATCTAATCGTCAAAGGATGAGCTCATTGCGCCGAAAACTTGCAAAAAGACTGGTTTCAGTGAAAAATGAAACGGCTATGCTCACAACTTTCAATGAAGTTGACATGAAACCTATCATGGATTTGCGTAAAAAATATAAAGAAGATTTTGCAAAAAAACACGAAGTTGGCCTCGGTTTCATGAGTTTTTTTACGCTTGCCGTCGTTAGAGCGCTTAAAGAATATCCGACAGTTGCAAGTATGATTGACGGGGATGATATGGTCAGCTTTGACTCCATAGATATCTCTGTCGCTGTAAGTGGGCCAAAAGGTTTGATGGTTCCCGTTGTTAGGAATGCGGACAAATTAGGTTTTGCCGGGGTTGAGTCTGAGATAAAAAGTTTGGCAATAAAAGTTCGCGATGGTAAAATAACTGTGGACGAAATGACAGGGGGATGCTTTACTATTACAAATGGTGGTGTTTTTGGGTCTATGCTAAGTACTCCTATCATAAACCCACCGCAGTCGGCTATTCTTGGAATGCACAATATTATAGAAAGACCTGTTGTTGTTGATGGTAAAATTGTCGTCCGTCCTATTATGTATGTTGCTATGAGCTATGATCATAGGATTATTGATGGTAAAGAATCAGTTGGCACATTGGTAGCAATCAAAGAAGCTTTAGAAAATCCTGTTGATATTTTAATGCAAGGAGATGTAAAAAAGACTCTGGGTTTGTAATGATTGGAAAATTTTGATAGATACACATGCGCATTTAGATAGTTCAAAGTTTTCAGAAGACATAGATGAAGTAATGAAAAGAGCTTTATCTGCAGGGGTAACAAGTATGTATTTACCCAATGTTGATGATGAAAGTCTTGTTCGTATGAATTGTCTTCAAGAAAGATATCCAAATCATATTGAGCTTATGCTAGGGTTACATCCATGCGATATTAAGGGTGAGTGGGAAAAAATTCTTGACCGATACGATAAATTATGGGAAGTGAACCCATCAGCCTTTATTGCAGTAGGGGAAATTGGGCTGGATCTATACTGGGATAAATCAAATATAGGTGAGCAGATACAAGCTTTGAATCGTCAATTAGATTGGTGCCTAAAATATGACAAACCCTTTAGCATGCATGTTCGAGATGCCTGGGAGCCCACATTAAAGGTCCTAAGAGAGAGAAAGTGTCCTGAGCTTAACGGGGTTTTACATTGTTTTACTGGGTCCCTGGAAATTGCAAGTGAACTAATAGACATGGGTCATTATCTTGGTATCGGTGGTGTTGCAACATTTAAGAATTCTAATGTTGTAAATGTGCTCTCTGAAATAGGTCTTGATCGAATCGTATTGGAGACTGACAGTCCGTATTTAGCTCCTGTCCCTTATCGAGGCAAGAGAAATGAAAGTTCATATCTGCAAAATATAGCGATTTTTCTTTCTGATAAATTGGATTACTCCTTTGAATATGTAGACCAGGTCACATCTGATAATGCAAATCGTATATTTCAACGGTGAAACTTCTACTTATATACACAGGAGGAACAATAGGAATGATCCAAAGTCCTGAGGGAGACTTGTCCCCATTTAATTTTGATGAAGTATTAAGACAAGTCCCAGAGTTAAATCAGCTTGATTGCGATATCGAAACAATTCAAGCTTGGGAGCCTCTGGACTCTAGCGACATAAATCATAATCACTGGATCAAATTGGCTGATATTCTCAATGAGAACCGCGATCAATATGATGGTTTCGTTATTCTTCATGGAACAGACACAATGGCCTTTACAGCTTCAGCTTTGAGTTTCATATTAAAGGATTTTTCTAAACCTATTATTTTAACTGGAAGTCAATTGCCAATTGGAGTTTTGAGAAGTGATGGGCGTGAAAACTTAATAACCTCTATTGAATTAGTTCTATGCCGATTGGATAATGAGGCTCCTGCAATTAGGGAAGTATGCGTTTATTTTGAGAACAAGTTATTTCGAGGGAATAGAGTTTTCAAGAGAAGTTCTCAGGCATTTGAGGCATTTTCAAGTCCTAATTATCCTATTTTAGTCGATGTGGGTGTGCATCTTGATATTCATCATGAATATACTTTGAAACCAAGAGACCATTACTTTTTTGACCCTAAAATGAATTCTCAGATTGCCGTTTTGAAATTCTTTCCAGGAATTGATGAGTCTTTTTTAAGAAATGTGATCCTGAATTCAGGTAGAAACGCAATTATTCTTCAAACTTATGGTAGCGGTAATGTCCCTAAATTGGAATTCTTATCTGATATTTTAGATGATGCGCGTGATAAAGGTGTATTAATAATTAATGCCTCTCAATGCCCAGGTGGCGGAGTTTCTCAGCCAGCATATGCATCTTCAAGGATGCTGCGGCATGCAGGAGTGCTATCAGCAGGCGATATGACACTTGAAGCTACGATAACAAAAACCATGTGGCTTTTGGGTCAAGGAAAGCAAGGAAAGGTATTTGAGAATCTTTTCATGGAAAACATAGTTGGGGAAAGAACCATTTAACCTTTACAACAATCAAGATGAAAGAGGTTTTATCCAATGCCAATGAGAATAAAAATAGAGAATTTTTAGGCAATGAAAATCAGGGTTGTAAAGATATTTCAGCCTTTACTTTTTGTTTATATTTGCCGCCTCAAAGCCATTGGAGAGGTGTCCGAGTGGCTTAAGGAGCACGCTTGGAAAGCGTGTGTGCGGGAAACTGTACCGAGGGTTCGAATCCCTCTCTCTCCGCTCTCGACTATCTGACATACAGAAAGTTTTTTTAAGACGTCGACATATAAAAATATGTCGGCGTTTTAATATAAAAATGATATCACATTATAGAAGCGACTGTTGATTTAATTTATTTTCAGGACCACACTAATTGGGCAATGATCGCTGAGCATATCGTCTTGAACCATCTGCTCACCAGATTTTGGAAAGTAGTGAACTAATTCACTTCCTTCCTTTTGAAGCTTTGCAGCAAAAGGGCCCATGAGAATATGATCTATTGGTACTGGATATTTGGGATGACAACCTTTCAAGTATTGCATACTGTTTTTAAGGAGAATAGGCTCTCCATTCATCTCGTTAAGAACTGACCAGAGTTTGTTGTTTTTTGTTGTCAGCCTATGGTTAAAATCGCCAAGAATAACAAATTTCCTTTTTTCTTTAATATGACTCTCTATCCATTTATCCAGAATTGGGACTTGTTTTTCTAGTACCTCACAAGCACTTCTATCGGACGTAGTGTAATCGTTTACAAAGCAGCCGCTTTTCATATGTATTGCCATAACATCCATGGTGTCCTCTGTGCCAAGAAGACGGATCATAACCCCGTAACGTAGGCCGCTCCTATCTATGGCGAGTTCTTTGTAGCTTCCAAGGTCTTGAAACACTATTCCCTTACGTATAGCAATGGCCACGCGCTGCTGTGTGCTTTCTTGATTATTTCCACGACAGCTATAGGTTCGGCTGGTTGGACGCTGAGAAAGTATAATTGTCCAATCTGATTCTGGAAATACCCTAGAAACTGCCGCCAGATTTTCTACTTCCTGAAGTGATACAATATCTGCTTGGAGTGATTCTGTGAAATCTTTGAGCTTAGTGTAATCCGAATCATTACGCGGTACGCATCCTTTACCATTTTGTTCAGCTAAGTGTTCCATGTTCCAAGCTACAAATCGAAGTTCTTTAGATTGAGCTAAGACATTGCTTACGGAAAGAATAGAGAAGCTGAAGAATGTTGCGATAGAAAGAATGAAGCTCTTTTTCATAAGAGTGTATTTAGTTTTATTAAAATTAGCCTAGAATAATTGAATTTTCTTTTAGTTTTAAGCTTTTATATTTTTATTCTGAATCAATTCATTGATAATATTTTTCATTGTGAAATGGGGGTATTAATTTAGGTTCAGATATGAGCTTCAAAAGACATTACTTGTTGCACCCTGTTGTTTGGCTCGCAGCACTCGGATACTTTGTGGATATTTATGACTTGCTTCTTTTTAGCATCATTCGTATTCCGTCTTTAAATGATATCGGAGTAGATAATGTTACTGGGACAGGGTTGCTCATTCTGAATACTCAAATGTTTGGACTGCTTCTTGGAGGTATTCTTTGGGGAGTTCTCGGGGATAAGTGGGGTCGTACAAGAGTTCTATTTTATTCCATTGCTCTATATTCTATTGGAAACCTGCTTAATGGTTTTGTTCAAACCGGGACACAGTACGCGATCATTCGCTTTATTGCTGGGATCGGTCTTGCTGGAGAGTTAGGCGCTGGAATCACCTTAGTTTCGGAACTGCTTCCAAAAAATAAACGTGGATTGGGGACTGCATTGGTTGCGGGGTTTGGATTGACAGGTGCTGTTTTTGCTTTTTTCATATCTCAGTGGTTTTCTTGGCGTACTTGTTATTTCATAGGAGGTGGTATGGGGTTATTGCTTTTAACTCTTCGCATGAGTGTTTTTGAAAGTGGTTTGTACAAACAATTAGCTGAAAAAACTCACTTAGCCAAGGGGAATTTCCTGATGCTTTTTAATAAAAGAGAGAGGTTCATTCGGTATCTTAGGAGTATCCTAATCGGACTGCCTACTTGGTTTGTTGTTGGCATCTTGATTTCTTTTTCTCCGGAGTTTGCTCACCACTTAGGGATAAAGCAACCTATTGATCCTGGTAAAGGGATAATGATAAGTTATTCAGCTATTGCTTTTGGGGATATAGTCATAGGTCTTTTGTCTCAGCAATTAAAATCACGCAAGAAAGCTCTGCATATATTTTATCTTATAACCATCTCAGGTATGGCCGTTTTCTTCACTGCCTCAAGCCCGTGGCAGCTATACCTTTCCATGGGAATTATGGGATTCGGAACAGGTTTTTGGGCTGTATTCGTAACTATCGGAGCTGAAAATTTTGGAACTAACTTAAGAGCAACTGCTGCCACAACTATTCCAAATATGGTGCGTGGATCATTAAATCTGATTTCTGCATTATTCTTATTTTTGACAAGTCAAATTTCATATGTCAATAGTGGAATTCTCACAGGTGTTATTGTCATGCTAATAACCTATTGGGCGATTTCCGGTCTTCAGGAAACCTTTGGGCGAGATCTTGATTTTATCGAGGAATAAAAAGTTTGATTAAAACTATAAAATGACAAAAGAAAATATCACGGCTTTTTTCCCAACTCTTCAAATGACAGTTAAGGTTGTTCACAATATGTCTATTCCCGAAAATCGCCGGGAAATATTAAAATATTTGATCATATATATTCAGGAAAGACTTGATTTGGGACTAGAAGTCAACTTGACTTTTGTGTGCACCCACAATTCAAGAAGAAGTCAATTTTCTCAGGTTTGGGCCCAAGCAGCAGCTAATTTTTATGGTGTTAAGGTTAATTCTTTTTCGGGAGGAGTCGAAGTCACTACTTTTAATAATTCAGCTATAACTACTCTTAAAAATAATGGATTTGATATTAATTTATCTGGAATAGATAACCCTAAATGTGAAGTGTTAATGTCTCATGATCTTGAGCCGCTTATTATGTTCTCAAAATTTTTTAATGATCCTATTAATCCGGTAAATAATTTTGCTTCGGTAATGACTTGCTCTGATGCTGATGAAAACTGTCCAGTAATTCCAGGATCCCAAAAACGATTCTCAATTCCCTATCAGGATCCAAAAATGTTCGATGGTTTGAGAATTGCGCCAACTAAATATCATGAATGCTCGATTCAGGTCGCTAGTGAAATGTTTTACATATTCTCTAAACTCAAAAATAAGTAATGAAAAGAAAGACAAGGAAACTCTCATTTCTCGATCAATATCTAACTCTTTGGATATTTTTTGCGATGGCATTAGGTGTTAGTATTGGATATTTTATTCCCTCTACTCCTATTTTTATCGATTCATTTAGCTCAGGGAGCACAAATATCCCAATTGCCATTGGACTGATCTTGATGATGTATCCCCCATTGGCAAAAGTGAACTATAAATTATTGCCTCGGGTATTTAGAAATGTTAAAGTCTTATCTCTATCATTGGTTTTAAATTGGATCGTTGGCCCCATATTGATGTTTTTTCTTGCTTTGCTATTCCTTCAGGACTATCCAGAGTACATGGTTGGCCTCATACTCATAGGTCTCGCTCGTTGCATAGCGATGGTTTTGGTTTGGAATGACTTGGCTGAGGGGAGCACTGAATACGGTGCAGGCTTGGTTGCTTTAAATAGTATTTTTCAAGTGTTTGCTTACTCTTTTTATGCTTGGCTATTTATAACTGTTTTGCCTCCCTATTTTGGTTTTGACGGCGCTATCGTTGACATATCTATCTCTACTATTGCAGAGAGTGTTGCAATCTACCTGGGGATACCTTTTTTTGCAGGGTTTCTGACCAGAGTCATTTTGACTAAAGCCAAAGGTGAAGACTGGTATAAAACTCAATTTATTCCTTTAATCTCACCATTGACTTTAATAGCTCTATTATTTACAATAATGGTTATGTTTTCTCTAAAAGGGGAATTGATTGTTCAAATACCAATGGACGTGTTTAGAATAGCTATTCCTTTATTGATTTATTTCGCATTGATGTTCCTTATTGGTTTCTTTTTAAGCAAGGCAATGGGTGCGGAGTATGACAAAAATGCTGCTATCTCTTTCACAGCTGCTGGAAATAATTTTGAATTAGCTATTGCTGTCGCTATAGGCGTATTTGGGATTAATTCCGATCAGGCATTTGCAGGAGTTGTGGGGCCATTAGTAGAGGTTCCTGCTTTGATTCTGCTGGTAAGAGTTGCTTTTTGGTTTAAAAAGAAATATTATTCTAATGAGAAATTAAAAATCTAGAATATGAATTTCTAAAACTTAACATTAAGTTAACAATTAGAAAACACTTGGGTTAAAGTGCAATTATATTTTTGCTGAAATTAATAGATAAATTTTAATGTTTTCAACAAAAATAAAGATCACAATAGTTACAATTTGCACTTCTCTAGTGACTTTTGGTCAGCAAGGTGTAAATCAAATCAGTTTTGGTAAAGGGTTGTTAAATTATGTTGCTGCAGATAGTAGTTTCAGTGTAAAATTTGCTCCACGTATTCAAGTGCGTTATTATGGAAATACGGATTTCACTGATGACGGTTTAAGTCCATTAGAACATGAGTTTTTGGTGAGACGATCACGATTTAAGTTTGATGGATGGGTCTTGAACCCGAGTATAGGCTATAAAATGGAATTTGGACTTTCAAATAATGACATGTCAGGTGCAAGTGCTTTTACAAAAAACTCGCCGAGATATATTTTAGATGCAATTATTAAATGGAGATTTGCGCCCAACTTTGAATTGTGGGCAGGCCAAACAAAACTGCCTGGCAATGTTGAACGTGTAGTGTCATCAGCAAATCTGCAATTAGTAGACCGTTCTTTACTAAATAGTAGGTTTAATATTGATCGTGATTTAGGTATTCAAATTCGTCATACCTCCAGAATTGGTCGCCATTTTGTGAGCAAAGAGAAATTTGCAATTTCTCAGGGTGAAGGACGAAACATCGCTACTGGTAATGAAGGTGGGCTTCAATATACGGGGAGAGTGGAATTATTCCCAATGGGAAGCTTTATGAAAAAAGGAGAGTATAAGGGAAGCTCAACACTTAGAGAGTCCAAGCCAAAGTTGATGCTAGCATATACTTATGATTTTAATAATGATGCTTCTAAGACTAGATCCAATATGGGCGATTATATGTATCTCGCTGACGGGAGTCTTTACCAGACAAATATTACAACTCAGTTTATAGATGCGGTGTTTAAATATGAGGGCTACTCTTTAATGACCGAATATTCATCTCGAAGTGCTACAAATCCAATAGCAAAAGAAACTGACGGAATGGAAACAGGTGATATAGTTTTAACAGGAAGTGCCATTAATGTGGCAATGGGATATTTTTTTTCAGAAAAAATAGAAATTGCTGGACGTTGGACATCTTTAAGCTTCGATGATCTAACTGGTGCTGAATCTGTCACAATGTATACCCTGGGGTTAAACAATTTTATAGTGGGTCATAAGCTTAAGGTGCAGAGTGATTTAAGTTATACCCTAACTGATGGATCTGGAGATGCTCTTATGTTTAGAACTGGTTTTGAATTACATTTTTAATTTAACACACAGGTAACATTTCACATGTAAATTTGATCATGAAAATAAAATACTATGGATAATATATTCTTTTTGATGATAATTGCACTCGCTGTTTTGGCTGTCGCAGATCTTATTGTTGGTGTCAGTAATGATGCCGTGAATTTTTTAAATTCTGCAATTGGATCAAAAGTTATTTCATTTCAGAAAATAATGATCATTGCCAGCTTGGGTGTTTTTGTTGGTGCGGTATTTTCCAGCGGAATGATGGAAGTGGCTAGAAAAGGCATTTTCATGCCCTCGGAATTTTATTTTGATGAAATCATGTTCATTTTTATGGCAGTAATGATTGGGGATATACTATTACTAGATTTCTTTAATACCCTTGGAATGCCAACTTCTACTACTGTTTCCATAGTTTTTAATTTATTAGGAGCCGCAGTGGTAATGGCTCTTATCAAGATTGGGGTGTCTGATACTGAGACATATGCTGACCTTACTCGTTATATTAACACGGAAAAAGCAAAGCAGATTGTTTCAGGCATTCTTTTATCCGTAGTTATTTCATTTACTGTAGGAATGGCCGTACAATGGATTTCACGGTTGGTTTTTACTTTTCAATATGAAAAGAAAGTAAAAAACTTTGGATTTGTCTTTGCTGGAATATGTCTAACAGCAATTGGTTATTTCATTTTTTTTAAAGGTCTAAAAGGGACACCATTTTATGGGGATATCAAACAATTTTTAGCAGATTATTCAATATTATTAATTGGTTTAATGCTTGCTTTTTGGACAACTTTGATGTTCTTGATTGATAAGATTTTTAAAATCAATGTCCTGATAATCGTTATCGGTGTTGGTACGTTTGGTCTCGCTCTTGCTTTTGCTGGGAATGACCTTGTGAATTTTATTGGAGTGCCCATGGCTGCCTATCATAGTTACGAAGCTTGGTCAGCATCAGGATTGCCCGCATCTGAATTCTCAATGGGAATTCTCTCTAAAAAAGTGCCGACTGAATCGGGTCTTCTAATATTAGCAGGAGCAATTATGGTAGTTACCCTCGCTTTTTCAAAAAAAGCACGAACTGTTGCAGATACCTCTATAGATCTTTCTCGTCAAAGAGATGGACTTGAGCGGTTCCAACCAAATATACTTTCAAAGATGATTGTAAGGGGATCTACAAAGTTGGTAAATGCATTTAGTGCAATATTACCAAGTGCTTTTCAAGCTAAAATTTCCAATAGTTTCCAAACGCCAGCAATAGAAATTTCAGAGGCAAAAGCAAAAGAGCTTCCCGCATTTGACATGATTCGTGCTTCTATTAATCTTGCTGTTGCAGGAATTCTAATTTCGATCGCAACTAGTATGAAATTACCATTATCCACAACTTATGTAACATTCATGGTTGCTATGGGCACATCGCTGGCTGATCGCGCATGGGGAAGGGAGAGTGCTGTTTATAGAGTTGCTGGAGTTGTTAATGTTATTGGAGGTTGGTTTTTTACGGCTTTCAGCGCATTTACTTTTGCTGGGGTTTTAACATATATTATTTATATGGGTCGTGGTTCTGCGATAGCAGTTTTACTTCTACTTGCTGCTATACTCGTAGTGCGTAATTATTTGAGTCATTTGAAGAAGTCAAATGCACAATCGGACCATAATTCATTGAAGAAATCTGCAAGTCAAACAGTTCAGGGGATTATTGTGGAAAGTGCAGATAATGTAGCTAAATCGATGTACCGCTCTTCCAAAATATTTAATGGTGTAGTAGAGGGATTGGCAAATCAAGATTCGAATGCTTTGAAAAAAATGCGTAAAAGCGTTTCAAAATTTGAAGATGAAGTTGAGACTTTACGGAATCATTTATTTTACTTTATCAAGAACTTAGATGATACGAGTGTTCGTGGAAGTAATTTCTATATAATGGTATTGGCAAATTTGACAGATGTAGTTCAATCTTTAGAATTTCTAGCTAAAAAAAGCTATAAGCATATTGACAACAATCATAGTAGTTTAAGTAAAGGTCAAATCAAAGATTTAAAAGAAATTCAAACTGAACTATCTAGTATTGTTTTAGGCATTGAGCAAGCATTTGTGAATAAAGAATTTGGTGATCTTGGGAAATGCCTTGAGCAAGAAACCGGGATTTTAAATATTATTTCTGAAAAAATTGATATTCAGATCGTTAGAACAAGAAAAGATGAAGTGAGCCCAAAAAACACGACTCTTTACTTCAATCTATTGCTGGAGACAAAAGACTTGGTGAAATCAATAATGAAACTGGTAGATGAATATCACAACAGTAGTTCAAATAAATAATCTATTTAAGTGTTGTTTGACACTATAAATTGGAATAATCTTACCTGAATCATGCATGGATAAAACTACAGCTAACTCCGCAGTTCAATATCATTGGGTTTTAGGCGCTACGGGATTTGTAGGTAGAAATTTGATTCAAGAATTATTAGATCATTATCGTGATAATCCTTTAGTTCAAATTGTGGCCGTAGGTCATCATCGGATAGATCCGATGGTAATGGAGCGAACACATTTTTTAATGATGCCATTAAACAAAATTGAGAAAAGGTGGATCGAACGGTTTCCACCAAGCTATTTATATCATTGTGCTCGTATGGCAGGAAGTAATGATTTTCAGCGACGTGTGGCATCAGCTAGAGGTGAGCAGGCCAATATTCGTCTAAAAAAGATGCTCGAGAACTTGACTTCGCCCCCTGTGGTAATCTATTGTAGTGGAACATTGATGTACGGAAACAATAAGGCCCCCGTAGATGAAAGCGCTCCAATAAGACCTATTTCATATGCCCGTAAATACGAAAGGGCAGAAAGGCCTTGGTATAAAAAGTCCGAAAAAATGGATATTCGCATGGCTTTCCCTGCATGGATTTTTGGAGGAGACTCTTGGTTTATGAACTTTTACCTAAAGCCTGCGAAAGCTCTTAAAAAAGTTCCTATCTATGGGGATGGGAATCAACAAATGAGCCTTATTCATGTTCAAGATGTAGCTGCTCAGCTAATTCATATAGCTGAGCAAGGCATAAAAAGTAATCATTATAATGTTTTTGGCACAGAATTAATTACTCAAGCAAATTTTGCACAGAGTGTTGCTAATGAAATTGATATTGAAACAGAGATTTTGAGCTCAGATGAAATTGAAACAAAATATGGAAAAACAGTTCAAGAGGCCTTAACCTCTTCTATGCCTATTAAGACTCAATATATAAATTGGCGAGCAAGCTATAAGTTCAAATTCCCTAATTGGCGAAAAATGATAACAGAGGTTATCGAAGTAGTTGCCCATGATTAATGCTTTTTTTGAAATTCGTAAAGCATATATTCACCGAGAGTCCCAAGCTTTGTCGTAGATATTTTTGAGTCTAGATGCCAAAGAAAAAGCCTGATCTTGCTGGGAAGCCTTTTGTGAATTCCTCTGTAATACCAGGCAGGAAAAAAAATACTATAGCCACGTTGATATTCACAAGATAATGTTGAACTTGATTTAACTTCCGATGTTGAGTAACATTTTGAAGCTAAAAAATTAGTCGGGGAATAACCGCCCCAAATTTTTTTTAGGCGGCTAAAAGCCCGACGAAACTTCCCTTTCAGGGACTCAATAATAATCCCACCAACATACCATTTATTTACAAAGGTTAGTACCAAGTTGCCTCCCGGAAGAAGAAGTCTTTCCAGTTCCTTTATTGAAGCATCTAAATCATTCACAGTATTTAAGGCCCCGAAGAAGACATATATCATATCGTATCGCTCTCCAGGGAATTGGCTCTCGATATCCTCCACACTTCCCTCTTTTACTATGGCATTTTGAAGATTTGATTGAATAATTTTTTCGTTTGCGATGCGAACCATCTCTGCAGAAACATCTACCCCATTGATTTGAGCGTTAGGAAATGTTTGGGCAAAATGTACCATGTCAAAACCCGGACCAAATCCAATTTCCAATGCTTTAGTGAAATTATATTTCCTTACATGCTCACGAAAAGATTGACGAATTCGTTGAAGTGTATCATTTTCCCAATATCGATGTTCAAAATCAATGGCATCTTTATCATAATAAGTTCCTACACTATAGTAATAGTTCGTTTTCATCTTTTACTTTTTTTGAAATTAGGTCAGGACTCATTAATACTGCACCAAAAGTCCAAAATAAAAATGCAAATGCTGGTTGGTTCAAAAAATTATTTACGTTCATGTGAAATCCATAGGTTACCATACCAAGAAAAAAAGGCAATGTCTTTATTTGCGCTTGGCCCGTACTTGAATACCCACGATAAATCCAAACTATAAATATTATCATAAATAGAATAGTTGATGGCCATCCGTTTTCGCTAAGTTGTAGTAATAATTCGCTATGCGCAGAACCTCCCGACCCTTTTGGAATATCATCAGGATTTCTAACACTTAATCGATTCATTAAAGTGGATTCTTGGAATGGGATATATTTAAATTGATATGTACCAGGACCAAATCCCCAATGTGGCCTCTCTTGAAACATTTTGAGTGCACTGAGCCACCGGTTCAACCTTTCAATATTGCTATCATCTGATTGGACATTTGTAACGGAGAGGGTTTCTTGAAAAATATTCGTATCTGGATTATGACTTTCAATTTTATTAAAAGCAAAAGCTTCACGAATATTTTCAGATCCAATAGTTACAAGAAATAAAACGATTATAATCGGTCCAACTAATCTCATTTTGATTGGCAAAAATGAAAATAAATAGGCTATTAACATCAATGTGAAACTTATCAAAGCCGCTCGGGATTCGGAGAATATTACGATTGCCAAGGCTATTGTAGCAAGAATAAAATACTTCTTGTCCATTCGCCCATTTCCTAGTGCAAATCCACCCAGTATAGCGGCAACAGCTCCGACATATGTACTTGAATAGTAAAATGGTTTAAATATGCCAGTAATCGTAATCGGGTTAAAATCAAAATTAAAAAATTGATATACACCCCAAAGAATTACAGCAGAGAATGATAAAGAATATAGTTTCAGCCATTTGAATACCTCACCTTTCCCATATCGAAGAGCACCGTAAAAAAATACAAAGACAAAAACCCCATTCAATAGTGAAAATTTCATTGATATCTCAAACACTGAACTCATAATCAGAGGTAATGCAAAAGAAATAACCCATAATGCAGGAAGTGGAGTTTTTAATATTAACCGATAATTTCTTTTATCTAATAGGTCGAATAATAATACTAGAGCTATGACCCCTATTAGCCACTCTGCTGGCAACATTAAATCAAGTCCACCTATACTTAAATTTAAACTTAAGGGGAGGGATAATGCGAGCAATGAAAATAGACTTTGTATCCAATTTTTTTTAACGATCACAAATGCTGCAGAAATAGCAAATAACCCAGCGGTAATTAATTCCCATTTATCGATTGACCAAATGGAGATAAAGTAAACAATCAATAAAAATAGAGGCCCTATTAAATTTTTAAAATTTAACATCGGGGGTTTAGGTTTTTATATTCGAAAATCCCCAAAGAGCTATATAGGCTAGTAACGAACCGAGTAATCCATACAACCAGAATGGCAATCCAGATGGCGATAAAGGAACTTGTGCATTTGAGATAATATATGACTTTGGTGTTGGTGCTTTTTTATAGCTCTCAAGTGTTTTGTTTTTTCTTTGTAGAGTTGTCAATTCTTTTACAGCTGTTCCAAATTGATTCTCTTTCTGAAATAGTATAGCTGCTAATGCTAAAGAATCTTTTTGCGCTTCAATACGCAATGAATCCAATGTTTGTCTCAAAGATTTGACCTCATTTGATAATCTCAATAGATTGCTTCTTGTAAACTCTATACTTTGCTCTACATTTTGGCGAAGCATTTCTTCTTTGATCGAATCACCCCATTGAATAATCATATTTGCTGCATTTGCTGCCATTATTGCTCCGGACGCATTGACTTCAACTTTGACAGCTCCATTTCGGGTTCGACTGATATCAAAATCTAATTCTTCACCAAAGGAATTTTCAACTTCTTGTTTAAGTATATTACTATTTAATATTTCAATATGCGCATCTATTTCTACAGCTGAACCAAAACCTATTCCATTTTGATTAATTTGCTTTTCCATAAAAGTTAAGGGGACAAAAAATGAAGCTTCTGCTTTATAAGTTGGTGGCTTGAAAAGCATCAACAAAGCAATAATTACACCTGCGATTCCACTATAAAAAATAAAGTTTTTTTTCATGATTATACTAGTTTTTTCTCGTTGTAATTATCGATAACTCTATTTTGGATACTATTTGGCCAAAAGCCACTTGTGTGCTCGGAGATTTCCGAATCACTGTCTTTGCCTCGAGAATTTTTAAGCATTCTTTTTGTAATAATTTCTCGGGCCTTATTTTCTATCCAATCTCCACAAATATTGGCTGGATAGTTTTTAGTTCCAAATAACCGATAATATATCTCTCTTTGATACTTTGGTATCAGTATTTCAGATAAGGATATACGATTATCAAATGTGTAGGCTTTTTGAGGTATGAAATTCGGAAAGTAATCCTGAATAAATGGGTTTTTTTCATAGAATTTCCCCAGTAGCCCTTTATTATGAAGAGCCATCAATGAAGCTGATTCAACAGCGGTATAGATATTTTTTTTATTTAACTCCAAATGATTTTCGTCGATAAAAAAATTGATACAGAAGTACCGTTTCTGGTTAAATAAAAATATCTTTTTAAAAGCAGTTAAAAATAATCGTGCAGACCAAGCCCTATTCTTTTTTGTGATTATAAAATAGTCGATATCGGCATCATCATTATTAGCTCCAAGTTTTGATAATGATCCTGAGAGATACACCCCTTTTACAAAAGGAAATTTACGGATTAACCATCCCATTCTTTTCGAAATTCGAAGTAATCTTGAATTCCTTTTTAGATTATTTACACGGGTATCTAAAGATTTATTATTCAATGCCCACAGATCATCTCTGTTTACTATTAGATGTAATTCATACATCTCTTCCAGATTTTTTAAAATCTCTTTTTGAGATGTTTTTATGCTTAAATACCGATGAATTTCCTCTAAATACAAAGAGTGATTAAAGAAATCAAAATATTGGAGTACGTTGATTATCGCCTTCGGAATTTCAGTTAGTGCTTCTAAGTCCTGTTTTTGGGGCAATATTTCTGTTCTTAAGACAACCTAGGTTAAAATAATCACCATGCCCTTCAGGGCACTCATGAATTATATCTGGCGATGTTGTCGTGAGTTATTCAAAACTATAATCCTTTCCATAATCCAGCATTTGACCAATAAAGTCTTTTTGATATGCAATTTTTATATCGACAATAGAATCATTATTTATTATTGGTGTCATTTTCGGATTAACAAATCCACTGTAAGCAGCAAGATTTAAAGGCTTTGAACGGCGTAAAACCTCTTCATGAATTTCTTGGTCAACTTTGACACCGTAATTTTCAACTAAGGAACGACCAGCTTCGAAATCTCCTTCACTTTTAATACGTTGAATCTCATTTAAGAGTTCACCAAAATAGCCCCGCAATCGATCATAGTCATTGATAACGAAGTAAGTTTTTCCATTAATAAACTTACGTTCCACAACATTCTCCTTAATACCTCTTTCAAAGGCCCATGATGCTACTAATTGACGGTTTCTCATATGATCTTCTTCTATATCATCTCCAGGTAGGATTCGTCGCAATTGTAGCATCATCCCATTGTTTATGTAACTATCATATTCCGCATAGCCAGCTTCTTTATTCTCCATAAGACCTATTTGCTGCATTTTATCATCAAGAATGAAATACAAGGCAACCAGGTCTGCTCGAGCCTCCTCAAGTGTTGAGCTATAATTTTTTAATGTTTCTTTAGGAGTTCCGATACCAGGATTTATTTTGCCTGAGGCATGACCTACAACCTCATGTAGGGCGGTGTGCATTTTTGAACCTAGCTCTCCATATTTTTCTGAACGTTCTTTATGAATTTTGGAGAAGCTAAACTCTTCAGACATGCCTTTCCCTGAGCTATTGTGATATGCATCTTCGATATTTCCTAAAGAAACACTTTTAGAGCCGTGCTCTACTCTTATCCAGTTGGCATTTGGCAGATTAACACCTATGGGTGTTGATGGAGATGAATCACCTGCTTCTCCAGCGGCTTCAACAATCTTATAACTAACACCGACAACGCTCTCTTTTTTATGATTTTCATCTATTGGGCTATTATCCTCAAACCATTGAACATTATCTGCAACTACTGCCATTCGCTTACTAGCGTCAAAATCTTTGATTTGAACAATAGTCTCGTAGGATCCTCTATATCCCATTGGATCATTATAAACCTCAACGAACCCATTGATGTAATCAACATCTCCATCAGTATTGCTTACCCATGAAATATTGTAGTCATCCCAAATAGAAAGATCTCCTGTTTGATAATATTTTATCAGTAATTTAAGTGCTTCGGCCTGGCCATCATTCTCTACTACTTTAATAGCATTTTGAAGGTGCTTTATTATTTGCTGGATGCTTTTACTATATCTACCTGCTGCACTAAAAACTTCTTCATAAATAGCTCCATTCTCATCTCGAGAAAGCCTACTATTCAAACCATGACTAACGGGTCTTTCAGGGTCAAGGTCTTTTTTTGCCAAATAAAAATCTTCCGCTTCTTGTTGAGTAATATCTGGAGCATAGAAGTTCACAGCTGATTCAAGTAAAAGATCAACTCCGTCTGCGCGATTGACTTTTTTAGCATCAAATTCAAAGTCAAAAATAGCACGATGGGCCTCTTCTGAGAGTTTAAGGTTTAACATTTCCAGGGTTGATGAAAACCAATTTTGATCAAAGTTGGGCTTAAATTTCATATTACTGTAATGATGATGAATCCCGTTGGCGAAAAACACACGCTTCGCATAGACTTCAAAGTCTTTATAATCTTCAGTAGAGTGATCTATTTTCTCATTGGAAATAATGGTTTCTAATATTTTTCGGATTTCTAAATTATGTCGATAGTTACAATCCCAAATTATATCACGCCCACTAAGGCCAGCCTCATTTAAATGATAAGCATAAACTCTTTGTTTCGCAGTTAGATTTTCCCATGAAGGTATTTGATATCGTAAAACTTTAACATCTTCAAAACGGTCTATTTGCCATTGAAAATCATTTGTCTCGATTTCTTCTTTCTGATTGCAGGAATTTAAGAGAATTAGCGAAGCAAGACTTCCCATATAGATTATAGTTTTCATTTTCAAAAAAATTAAGCAAAGATTTTGATTGTCTGTGAATGAAATACCATTCAAAATGAAAGTTACTACAAGTTCATTAGTTTGCGTAGGAAATTATTTAGTTGCTCAGAATAGAGGAGGTATTTAAAGCCGCAATAAAAATAATGTTTTGGTTTAAGAAGGCATCTGTGCCTTTCTGAATACCCGCTTTAGTTGGCTAAATACCCGATTAAGTTGAAATAGTGAAAAGTTGCAATTCCCCTACATTAGAATCATTCTAAATAAAGTATCTTCGCGACTGTTTAAGTGACAGCATTGGAAAATGATAGGTGCTATTTGAATGTTAAACGTCTCAAAAGTGAGCTATCCGTTTAGGCCTTGTATGTAAAAATACAAGGCCTTTTTTACGATTGGTTATTTAATTTTAGCTTTTTTGTTCATCATCGAAATAGTAAATTTTGACATCAGCAGTGTCATTCAAATAGTTTATTTTCCCGACTTCTACACGATTTATTTTTAGCCCGGTCCTTTCTTCTAAATTGGATTTTAGCTCTTTATTATTGAACGATTTGATAAGATCAATTCGTTCAAATAAAACTGTTTTTTGAGTTTCATTCCTTAAAAGGAATACGTATTCAATTAGATAAGTTAAAAGGCAAATAGAAACATTGATCAAAGCTAATTCTGCAATAGAGATTTTATTCGATGCTAATGAATTAATGACACTTAGTCCAATGACTATAAACAGGTACGTCATTTCCTTTATTTCAACGGTGCTGGTTCGATATCGTATTATACCAAAAATGGCAAACAAACCTAATCCCATTCCGGTGTCTATGTCTAATTTCTTTAGTCCAAAACACAGAAAAAATGTGATGAAACCGATAAGAAAATATGTAAATAAGTAATCTTTTCTTTTTGCTATCGGATAGTACAAGTAACGAATTACTATTATTAGAAATAATAGATTAATTGATACTCTAAGCAATAGCGTATAAAAATCAGGATCAAACCAAGTGATATTCATTTTTTCGAATTTTATTAAGTTGTAGTAAAGTCATTTTAAACCGATTGTATTTTAATTTTTCGTTGCCCTTAAGTGCAATTCTTCCAAGAATATACTTACTCAATTTGACTGGTCGTTTGCCTTTTCTTTTCATTAGTTTAAAAAAGGGGCTGTTTCTATTTATTTTACTTTGTTTTAGTTCAGCAATGGCAATATCTGACATTTTTATTGTGTCGCCATTTTTGGAAAAGCTTAAAGACATGTCTAATGTTATTCTTTCAGGTGGAGTTATGGAAACAAGAGTTATCCTTTGATAAGAGGTGCTTATAGATTTTTGTAAATCTAAATTGGAGATAGAACAATCACGTAGAAATTTTATTTGCTTTGAAGATAAATCACCATTCTCAGAGGAACTTTGAATTCTGCTCTTAAATGTTCGTCCATTTTTTTTTTGTTTTATTTCGAGATAATGTTTCTTTGAATCAACATATTGTCGGTATCGAACCTTAAATCTATTTTTTTTACCGCGATGGTGGTCTCTGAAAAAACTATCCTTATCATCATCAAAGTAAAGACTCTCATATGAATGAGTGAATTTATTATTCACGCTCAGAACGGAATAATCATTTTCTAGACTTAAAAGGATATCATGTAAGTCATCAATTGCGAAAACAAATTTTGAATCCATTCGATTCATAAGCTTTACGCTATCCATTTCTGCCAGGGAAATGGGATTAAATCGCTTTAAAATCTTATTTAAGACCATCTGCGCAAGTTAATTTTTCGGATTGAATTTTTTCAATAATCCATTAAGATCTATTTTCAAATCTAATGCTATAATATTTAGTAATTCTCTCTCTGATGGCTTTCCTTCCCTTTGAAATAAGTATTGCATACGTGCGCTATAAATCTTGTTAAAATCGTATTCTAGTCCAGCCATGTGTCTATATTTTCTAGTGTAGGTCGGTGTATTCTCTTCGATAGAGAAAAATAATTCTGAACCACCGTTTATCCTTAGCTTTTTAGATAAGGGATGCTCAATTAAAATTCTAGATCGCACATAGGTTCTCTTAAAATTTAATGGTGTATTTAAATAAAAGTCACGAATTTTTCGTTGCGCTCGTAAACGATATTTCATTTTAAAGTTATTTAACTTTAAAAGCCTGCCAGAGATATCAAAATGAAATCTATCTGCAATATCCTTGAAGTCTTCTTCGACTCCACTATTAAAGATTGATGAATCTATAAATGAGAGGTTTGAGCGTCTTGTTCCTACTGCAATTTTTAAAAAATTATTGACAGAATATTTGACTATGAAATCGTGATAATTTCCTCGAGCCTGATTGCTATTTCTTCTATTACCTATTTCGTACTTGACATCAATATTCTTAAAAATCTCATAACTTAAATTCAAGTCAGACCATAGATTTTCGCTACTATTTTGAGCTTGAATAAAAAACGAATTTGTGAATAAGAAAAATATTGGTAGATATAACTTTCCCATTTTTTAAAAATTAATTAGAAATTAATTTATTTGACAATCTGTATTTTTCTGGTTATTTCATTATTGTTTGAAGTTAGCCTTAAGATGTAGACGCCTTGATATACGGATTGTGTATCAAAATAAGCGATTGTGCTCCCTTTAGAGATTTTCTTCAATTGTATTAATCTACCCATTTGGTCTAGTAATTCAACTTTGATATCATTCATTACTATTCCATTGAATTGAATTGCTATAAGGTCTGAAGTTGGATTTGGAAAAACCGATATATCAGAATCTTTTAATTCTATATTGCCAATAGAGCTTGTATAAATTGTTGTTGTTTCGTTAATGGAATTCACCTTTCTGTTAGATGCATTTCCGTAAAACGTTGGTCCAATTAAATATGGGTATGTTGAATTCCAATCTTCATCCACTGTCGCATAGTATGCATAAGTCCCATTTGGATAATCAGGTGTAATAGCAAAACGACCATTATGCTCATCTAAGTGATCATCCCCAACATTGATGATATATTCATAGTCTTCTTTAAAGTAACCTAAGAACAAGGTTTCTTGAGATGTTCCTCCAGGGCCTGTTATGGTAATTACTTGGCCCACAGTTGGCCCGTTGGTCCTGGTAGTAATATTTCTTAATTGATAGCTTGACTTTATTCTTGTAATACCACCCGATCCATCTGCATTCTTATAGCCAAAAGCACCATAAATAGGATATCCATCATAAGCGAAGCCAATTAATGGAGAGTGAGAATTGCTATCAGGAGTATATAAACCGTCAGCATCATAAAGATTACAGATATTGGATAAAACAGTTAAATCAATCTTAAAAGCTGATGGGTTTTGGTGATGATGATAATTCCCCATTGCAGGATGTCCTTTGGAACAGTCAAACCCATTCATCTCAGCTGGAATGGCATCACGATTCCAGTCCATAGATGCCATGGGCCCTCCAGGGCATGGCGGGTTTCCTGGCCCCCCACAAAGAGAATTCGTATTTGGGTTCCAAGCGACGCCATCTCGATAATCAAATACCGCGACACCGTTAATAAATACTCCAATATTTCCTCCATTTGTAGAGATCGGGCTTCCGAAATTTGGTGTAGGATTTAATGGAAATTGAAATATTGAATTTTGATTCTGAGCATTACTTGGATTAAAATCTAAAAATGGCCCTGTTGGATAAGATGGCACTCCTGTGGCAGTAACGTATACATTGTTCGTTGAGTACTCCACTTTTTGACAGTTAGCTAAAATATTATTGCTCATGGCCGTTGAATTCCCTGAGACGTAGTATGTTCCTAACTGAGTTGTGTTTTGTAACCATGAACTTATCGTTGGAGTGATTTGAGCAAATCCTGAAAACGAAAACGCAAGAAAAAGAGTAAATAATGACTTTCTGATCATGGTTAAAAAGTATGGTTTTTATGTTTTAAATCTACAAATCTTATTCGAGTATTATTATTTAATAATTATTGATTTATAAATAGGAACCAGGTTTCACAATTTTTTTTTATTAATGAGATCTCTTGGGAATTGATGTTTTGGGTTAAAGACAAAACTTGTGTCATTGAGAGTTAATAAAAATGCTATTAAATCAGTTTTCTCATCGCTTTTAAAAGGTCTAGTCATGCTGTCATTTATTCCCAGTCTATCATTTTTAATCATGATAGAGTAATGATCTAATACCCCTCTCAGAGATGAGAAGCGACCATCATGCATATAAGGGTATGAAAAGCTTAAGTTGCGAAGCGATGGAATTTTGAATAGCATACTATCTCTTCTATTTTGACTTATTTCCATCCTTCCAACATCTTTAAGGAGAGTATCAATTTCTAATCCGTTAGATGCGAAATCATAAGTAGAAAATAATGGTTGCAAATGGCACCGATTGCAACTAGCGAGAAAAAGTTTATATCCTTTTTTTTCCTGTAATGAAAATATTGCTTTTCCATCTAGAACCTTGTCATATTTCGAATTTGCGGACACCAAAGTTAGTTGAAATTGAGATAGTGCTTTTAGAATATTTTGACCGGTAATATTGCTATCCCCAAAGGATTGGTAAAAAAGTTGTCTGTAATATTTATCATTTTGAATTTTCCCTTTGACCTCAATAATACTCGATGCCATCTCGCTAGAGTTATGGATTGGAGCCAAGGCCTGAACATCTAAATGGTTTATGGCCCCATCCCACATAAACTTTTTCTGCCAAGCTAAATTGTATAAGGCAGGAGCATTCCTTGTGCCTATCGAATCATAAATCCCGTGACTTAATTTATGGTCTGTGTGGGAAAATGCATTAAAAGGAGAATGACAGGATGCGCAGGAGACCGTATTGTCCAAGGAAAGTATCGGGTCATAAAAAAGGTTTCTTCCCAGTTCAATTTTATTCGAATCGATTGGGTTGTTTTGAAATGAATAAACTGGTTTTGGGAAATTGTTCGGAACAAAATATTGAAAATCATTATAATTCGTAAAAGCCATTAAAAAGACTCCGCTGAAAATCATAATGATAATTCTATTTTTCAATTCGAATCAAAAGATTCAGCTAAAATTTGAGATTTCTCTGTAGCTATTTGACTTGGACTCATAATGCCTGCTTGTTGTGAAAGATCTGTTTTTTTGAAGAAATGAATTAAATCTAACTCAATAATTTTACTTTTCTTACTCTTAAAATATAAGTTCACTTTTCGAATAGATTCAAAAGGTTTTTTATAGCCTCCAAGATGGAAATTAAAAGATTTATCTCTAGTCAAACAATTTTTCGAGATTCCTTCTAATTTAAAATTTATATATCCGCTCTGCCACGACCAATACATCCCCTGTGTTGGGTCTAAATCCCCACCCAATGCTCCTGATACATTAATTGAGCTGTCTAGGCCTAAGACAAAAGAAATGCTCTCTGTTTGGTTAACATCAATATCTTTTATTTTTAAAGATTCAGGGTATTTAAAATCAATTAATTGACGAACGTGGTAATACTGGGGAGGTGAATTCCCTCCTTTGAAATTTAAAACTATGTCGGAAACATAAAATTTTAAAGTGGTTATTTTAATGCTGTCTTGATTAACAGGATCAAAATACAATTCATCAAGATTTAATTTAGCTTTGTTAAATAACAGCTCAAAACGTAATTGAGTTTTGATAGATTGAGCCTGAGATATCTCAGTGGAGATCAATAAAAGAATCAGTAAGAGAAATCGCATTTGTTATTGTCTTAAACCATCAGAATCCCAATATTACAAAACCTCTAAAATTGACCTATTAACTTTTAATCAAGATTGCTCAACACTTGTTTGAGAAAAGATTTAAAATCATCTCTAATTTGATTATTTTTAATACCAATTTTAGGATCAAAATTCTCTTTATTTCTAGGTAAAATCATGGTTCCAATAATTTCACCTCCATGCCTAGGGAATCGATCGATCGCTGCATTTAGGACAGTTTCCCCACCGCGCGGACCAGGTGCCGTGGAAAGAAGAATCATTTTTTTTCCGGCAAACATCTTCAATGTATGAACAGAAGCCCAGTCAAATAAATTCTTAAACCCCGCTGTGTAAGAACCGTTATACTCAGCGAAGGAGATAATTAATAAGTCTGCTGAATTTAATTTAGAAATAAAAGAACCAACAGCTTTAGGGATGCCACCTTTCTCTTTTTCAACTGTATAAACAGGCAAATCATAATCGTTTAAATCTAAAACTTCAAATGAATCTTTTGATATTTGGGAGGCAACATATCTAGCCCATTCCCGATTTATCGAATTAACAGAGTATGAGGCCCCAAATGCAACTATTTTAGGCGATTTCATCGTTTCTTACTTGACCAGAAGCCGTTATTTTTTTTCTTTTTTTCTGGATTCTGTTTTACTCCCTCATTGCTCTTGGGTTTTGTAAAGGCACCCCCTGATCCCGAAGAGTCACTCCCCCAATAAGAAGTGTCATTTTCTTTTTTTCTTTTTCCCTCTGGGTTTTGACTCTTAGTTGGGCTTTTGAAGCGCTCATGTTGAAGATTTCTTGATTCGATTGGCCTCTGTTTTTTTACGTTTCTTTTTTTGTGATGGTTTTGGGGTCTTTTATTATCACTTTGTGAAGAATTAGACTCATTATTACTCAGAAGAACTGCTCCTGGAAGGAACTCATGATTTTGTTCAACTTCAATCTCTTTTTTAATAAGTTTTTGAATGTCTTTCAAATATTTAGTTTCCTCTTTGTCGACAAAAGACCATGCAATCCCACTGTTCCCAGCGCGTCCTGTTCTTCCAATTCGATGCACATATGTTTCTGGTATATTGGGGATCTCAAAATTAATAACATGTGTTAATTCGTCAATATCAATTCCTCTTGCAGCAATGTCAGTTGCAACTAAAACTCTGGTATCTCTTTTTTTGAAATTACGCAATGCATTTTGGCGTGCATTTTGACTCTTGTTTCCATGAATAGCTTGAGCGGTAATACCGTTTTTTACAAGGTCTTTTACAACTTTATCTGCTCCATGTTTTGTTCTTGTAAAGACAAGCACGGAGGGGATATTAAAGGTCTCATTATTTAAAATTGATCTCAGAAGAAAGCGTTTTGATTTTTGATCAACTTTGTAAACTTTCTGTTGAACTTTTTCAGCAGTCGTAGATACAGGATCAACAGAGACCCTGATCGGGTTATTCAATAATGAATCACTCAGTTTGACAACTTCTTTGGGCATCGTTGCAGAAAAGAATAATGTTTGCCTTTTCGTCGGGATCTTCGCAATTACTTTTTTTACATCATGAATGAATCCCATATCAAGCATTCTATCTGCTTCATCTAAAACAAAGTGCTCAATTTTTCTCAGATCGATAAATCCTTGATTCATTAAATCTAAAAGCCTTCCAGGTGTTGCAGTAATAATATCTACTCCCCGCCTTAAAGCATCTGTTTGAGATTTTTGTCCAACTCCTCCAAAGATTACAGTATGATAAAGCTTTGTATTGCTTCCATATGACTCTATACTTTCATTTATTTGAAGAGCCAGTTCTCTTGTCGGAGTTAGTATCAGAACTCGAACAGGTCTTTTGCCTGACTTTTCTACTAATGGCATTAATTGTTGGAGGATTGGAAGCGTAAAGGCAGCTGTTTTTCCAGTTCCTGTTTGAGCAGTACCAAGAACATCATGCCCTTTTATGGCTGAGGGTATCGCTTGCGCTTGAATGGGGGTGGGGGTTTCGTACCCCTGGCGGGCCAGGGCATCTACGAGAGGAGATGCGAGACCAAGTTCAATAAATGCTTTCAAGAGAACAAATATAAGTTAATTGAATCGCATAGAAATTAAAGACCTTATGGCCATATTTTAATTATTGTTTTTGAGATTTTATAGCAAGTAAAATACTTCATTTATGATCACCGTAATTTGTCAATGAAAAAAAATATTTTGTGGACTATTTTGGCATGATTTTTAACACCTAACTTTGTTAACTAATTCACAATTCTAAAAAAGAAACGAAATGAGTCAAGTTGGTAAAAAATTTCCTGACATATCTGTTAATGCAATGAATGAAATGGGCGACACGTTCAAAATAAATGTTTTACAGGAGGCGATTAATAATAAAAAGAAGGTTATTCTTTTTTGGTATCCTAAGGATTTCACATTTGTTTGTCCAACAGAAATCCATGCATTTCAGTCGAAATTAGAAGAGTTTGAAAAACGTAATACAATTGTTATTGGAGCAAGTTGTGATACCCCTGAGGTTCATTTTGCTTGGCTTAATACAGCAAAGGATAATGGTGGTATTGAAGGGGTAACGTTCCCATTGCTTGCGGACTCTACTCGTCAGCTTGCTGAAACTTTAGATATTTTGGATACTCAATATGTTGGTAATGAAGACGATTACACTATTGAAGGTGATAATGTTACTTATCGTGCAACATATCTGATCGATGAAGAGGGAACTATCTTTCATGAATCAATTAATGTTATGCCTTTGGGGCGTAATGTTGATGAGTACTTGCGCCTAGTAGATGGATATTCGCATCACCAAACGCATGGTGAAGTTTGTCCTGCAAATTGGGAAGAAGGAAAGGATGCAATGAATGAATCCAGAGAAAGTGTTGCTTCATATTTGAGTAAGCACTAAAATCAACATGGAAGAGTTAAAAGAAGATAACCTTGGCGATCTCTTATCTCAAAATGAGAAAGTGATGGTGCAATATGGCGCTGGATGGTGTGGCAATTGCCGTATAATGAAACCAAAATTCAAAAAGTTTGCCGCTGAAAACCCAGGCACTTCTTTCTACTATGTTGATGCTGAGAAATATCCGGGCTCCAGAAAATATGCTGATGTCAGTAATTTACCAACGTTCGCTGCATTTAGTAAAGGAGAATTGATGAAGCAGGTTCAAACAAACAAGATGGAAATTCTCAAAGAATTCGTAGATGAAATTACCTCTGATTAAAACCCTTTCTGAAAGATTTGACGAGGATTACCTTTTAGAAACTATAGAAGTCCTTGAAGCTTTAGCAGAGGTGCCAAGCTTAAAGGATAAGGAGCTTGAAGTAATAGGTGAGTTAATCTCCAACACCTTGGGGGCGGTCGAAGTTATTGGGATAATGCGCGATAGTAATGGAAAAAAAAATGCTAAAGAGGCCTCCTCTGAATTTATGAAACGAGTTATCGGTAGCATTGACCAGTAACTAAGTTTTAGTTTAATAAGCTTTTTAAATGTTGAGCCAAATCACATTTATCAGGTTAAATTTGTAGATATGTTTGGATGGTTAAAAGGAAAAACAGAAGAAGAGAAGCTAGCTCTGCAGTATAAAGATTTGTTAAAACAGGCATATGATTTATCAACTGTTGACCGCGCTGCTTCTGATTTAAAGAGAGCTGAAGCTGAGGAAGTAGGCAAACTCTTAGACCAAATTCGTCAAAAGAACTAAGGCTAAGTAGTTTGAAAACAAAAAATATCAAAGGGTCTAGAATTGCGGTTTATTGCGCATCTTCGGCAAAAACTGACCAACGATACTTGGATCAAGCTGCAGAATTAGCCAAAGAATTTGTCAGAAAAGGGGTGAAATTAGTTTTTGGTGGAGGGAAAACAGGCCTAATGGGTCATATCGCTTCTGTAGTTATTGAAAATGGGGGTCAGGTTCAAGGAGTAATGCCTTATTTTTTAAAAAATATAGAATTGAACCATCCTCTGGTTGATGATTTTGTTTTTGTGGAAACCATGTCTGAGCGCAAGCAGCTTTTGCTAAAAAACACTGCAGGATTAATTGCTCTTCCCGGAGGCTGTGGAACTTTAGAGGAATTATTAGAAGCGATAACACTGAAAAGGCTCGGACAGTATCTCAAGCCAATCATCATTGTTAATCAAGATGGGTTTTATGATCCACAGTTAGAAATGCTTGAGAAGATGGTCCAAGAAAACTTTATGCGACCTGAACATAGATTTCTTTGGACGGTAGTCAGTAGTGCAAAGGATGCTTTAGAAGCTATCGAATTGACTGATGATTGGGAGGCGGATGCTTTATTCAAGGCTACTATTAAAAATTAAATCAGATGTTGAGGGGAAGGATTCAATTCGACCATCGAATTTAACTTTTGTCTCAATATCGGCATGATGTTTGACAAGTTTTAATAACCGGTTTGTGATGAACATAGTATTACGTTACTTTTGTGCATCTCGATAATTTAAACGTTTAACTAATTTAGTTTGAAACCCATGAAAAAGGTTCTCACTTGTCTCCTAATTTTTGGAGTCCTATCTATCTCCCAAGCTGTTGCTCAAGAATCAACAGACTCTATGCCATCGTCAACAGAATTAAGTCTCGATGATTCAAATTCGGTCACCGCAGTTGACTCAACTGCTGTCGCAGCTGACTCAAATGCTGTTGTTTCAGATGCCAGTGATGAAACTGTCGCTGAGGAAGCCGTAATGCCTGAAGATCCTAGTTTTACTCAGGTTTTAAAGAAATATTTCATCAATGGGGGTCCGTTCTTTATGTCATTTGTTCTCCTTGCTTTGATTTTGGGTTTAGCTCTGGTGATAGAGAGAATTATATATTTAGCATTGTCCACAACTAATAATGACAAACTATTGATAGAAGTGGAAACAGCCTTAAATAATGATGGTGTTGATGCTGCTAAAGAAGTTTGTAAGAATTCTACAGGACCTGTTGCTACCATTTTTTATGAAGGTCTTGATAAAATGGATGAAGGAATTGACATGGTTGATAAAGCTATTGTTTCTGTTGGGTCTGTCGAAAATGGAAAACTTGAAAGAAACATATCTTGGATCTCTCTCTTTATAGCATTGGCTCCAATGTTAGGTTTCATGGGTACGGTAATTGGTATGATCGGCGCTTTCGATGCTATTGAGGCTGCGGGAGATATATCTCCTTCGCTTGTTGCTGGAGGTATTAAGGTTGCATTGTTGACTACCGTATTTGGTTTAATTGTTGCCATGATCCTCCAGGTGTTTTACAATCTTATCATCGCGATGATGGATAATATTGTTAATAAGATGGAAGATGCATCGATCCACTTTTTAGATATGGTAGCTGATTTTAAAGCAAAGAAGAAGTAAATTATTTACCTGCTATGAAGAATTCTCGATTAATAGCTTTAGGAGTTGCTGGCTTGGCTGGCTTAGCTGGTGGAATACCAACCTTAGGGATCTGGTTTTCTCCATCTGATGGTCTTATAAACACGGCTATTGTAGTTACGATAATCTTGATAATTTTGGCCACGATTTTGGCAATTGCTAGTTCGGTAAATGGCATGCTGATAAATCCAAAAGGTCTGCGCGGCGCTGCAATAGGAATGGGAGGATTGCTCTTTATTTTTATTTCCAGCTATATTTTTGCTGATGGTTCTGATTATATGATTTACGACAATGTTGATGAATCTACCACAAAGTGGGTTGCAACAGGATTAAATGCATTTTATATTGCTTTTACTTTGGCAATCGGATCAGTTATTTATTCCTCACTATCTCGAATTCGTAAATAATTCGTGCCAAAATGGGCAGAAAAAAACGTTCAACTCCAGAAATAAACGCAGGATCAATGGCAGACATTGCTTTCTTGCTTTTGATTTTTTTCTTGGTAACAACAACCATGGATGTTGACAAAGGACTAATGGTGAAGCTTGCGCCTTGGACGGATGAGCCTCCACCTGAGGACAATAAGATTAAAGAGAAAAATATTTTCGTTGTACTAGTCAATTCAAATGACCAATTGTTAGTTGAAGATGATTACCTATCCATTGATCAGTTAAGAGGCTCGGCAAAAGATTTTATAAATAATAATGGAGATGGTACGTGCGCTGAATGTAATGGGCTAAGGAGTCCAGTAAGCTCAGACAACCCCCAAAAGGCCATTATATCTCTACAAAATGATCGCGGTACCAGCTACCAAATGTTTGTTAAGGTTAGAAATGAAATTCTTGGTGCCTATTCAGAGTTGCGAAATGAATTATCGGAAAGAAAATATGGTCGATCTTTCCCTACTCTAAATGAGGAGGACAGATCTGTAATCGTTGGAATATATCCTCAATTTATTTCTGAGGCGGAACCTGTAAGTGTTGGTGAATAATGGCATTAATCCGTAAAAAAAAATCAAAAGAGACCCCACCGGTATCAACGGCTTCATTGCCAGATATCGTATTTATGTTACTGTTTTTTTTCATGGTAACAACTACGATGAGGGAGGTGACTTTATTAGTTCGGTTAAAGAAGCCTAAAGCAACTGAAATGCAAAAGTTAGATCGTAAAGATTTAACAACTTATATCTACATGGGGTCTCCGAAAAACCCAGAGACTTATGGTTCTGAGCCTAGGATTCAACTTGATGATCAACTTGGTAACATTGGAGATATTCAGTCGTTTGTAATTTTAAAGCGGGAGGAGATCAACGAAGCAGAGAGACCTAAGTTTACGGTTTCGATTAAAGCTGATATTGATGTAAAAATGGGTTTGATTTCGGATTTAAAGCAAGAATTAAGAAAAGCTCAAGCTTTGAAGATTAGTTATTCTACTAATCCTGCAGCCTCTCCTGAGGAATTATACAAGACATACTAGTTTTCACATTTCGCTTTTGTGCATTTTAATCAACCGAATGGCTGCAGCTATAGCTATGGCCGTAAATATTAATAATTGCCAACTGCTTGATGGTTGCTGTGAAAGCTCCCCATAAGATCCTGGGCCTGATGAAATCGTCCAAAAGTATGTAAGTCCATTGTGAAGGAGATGTGCGCTTATTGATACCCAAAGTCTTCCTGAAATCCAATATATAAACCCCAAAGATGTTCCAGCAACAACTAAAAATGGTAGTTGTACTATGTTCATATGGCCTATCGCAAACGCTGCTGCTCCCAATATAATTGCCTGATATGGCTTTGAATTATTGTGAAGGATTCTTTGTATCGCTCCCCGAAAAAATATTTCTTCTGAGGTAGCGGCTAAAATGACAAAAACAAATACTGAAAAAACACTATCACTAAAAGAATTAAAGAATATCATTTTTTCAATTAAAACAGCATTTGCATCGTATTGCTCAAATAAGGTCTTTACGGTTGGGGATTGATGTCCCCAATCACTCCATAAAGTGGATAGCCAGTCCATAAAGGGCAATAGCAATGGTAGTAATGCTAATGCTAGGATCGTTTGAACTATTCCCCATTTTTGTTTTGGAAGTTGTTTGATATCCCCATTTTGCTTCCATCTATTGACTATAAACAGTCCAGGAATAAGAAACATAAGGGTAGCTCCTATCGCTTGGTATAACAATAGAGCTCTTCCCGCGCTCTCCTCTGGCCGGGCAAGTATATCTTGAATTTGCATATTGGCAAACCCAAATAGCTTTAAAGCGCTGGGCGCAAAAAACATAGCAGCTAGTGCGCCGCAAATAACTACCAAAAAAAATATAAGGGCTTCGCGTCTCGCATTATTGGCATTCATAGGAAAGAGGTATTTTTGCCAAAAATCGGAATAATGATTCGGATAGCTGACATTGAGTTAGGAGAATTTCCACTTTTACTTGCACCGATGGAAGATGTGAGTGACCCTCCTTTTCGTGCCTTGTGTAAAAAACATGGTGCTGACCTGATGTATACAGAATTTATCTCGTCAGAGG
>Ga0213861_10000199_pt1 | contig 49495 bp, 42 predicted proteins | sample PICome_4_FD_160110 | JGI IMG/M metagenome (GOLD analysis project Ga0213861, IMG submission 160110) | Coastal seawater microbial communities near Pivers Island, North Carolina, United States - PICO131 | ecosystem: Environmental > Aquatic > Marine > Coastal | place: USA: North Carolina... | reverse complement strand
CTGGCGAAGAGCTGCTCCGGCCAATATATCAGCGCCATAGGCGTGCAGAGGACGGCGGCGATGAGCAATTGCGAGAACAAAAGAGCTTTGGGCTCTTCTTGGCCCGCGGCCAGACGCGACAGGGTCAAAAATACGCCATAGCTGCACCCGGCGAAAAGGGCACAGGCCAGTCCAATGGAAAAGCCAAAGCCGGGTCTGGCAATGAGCAATATTCCAGTGAAGCCTATGACCAACAAGGCGCTGCGCTCTAGGGTGATGGTTTCTTTGAGAAAGATTGCCGCCAGAATGTAGCTGATGATAGGCCCAATGAAAAACACCGCGAAAACATCCGCCAAGTCTTCCAATGCAACGGCAAAGGTGATGACGCTGATGCCAACTGCCAGGAGCAGCCCGCGCCCCCAAGCCACCGGGTTGCGAAACACCTTGAAACAGCGGCGCGGTATGAAAGGCAGCACCAAGAGTGATCCAACGGCGAACCGGGCCCATGTAATGAAAAACGGATGATAGCCATGGGTATTCGACAGCAGTTTGCTGGCGGCATCGCCGGTTGGGATGAGCATCATCCCGATCAACATAAAGAGTATCGCGCGCCACATTCAGCCGGGTTAGCAGCCACCGGGCTTAGGCACCAGCCCCATTGAAGCAAGACCTCTGCATAACGCCATTTCAACACGAAAGGGGGACCGGCAGGCGCAGCCCGGTGTTGCCACCGGGCAAAGTCATTTGGCTTGGCGGTTGGGTTGTGCAGAGGTCTTTTTAAAATGGTCTTGCCAAAGACCCATGTGCCCCGCTAGCCATTGGGGATGAAAAAAACTCTCACACGCAGAGCAGCGCTCAGCACGGCCCTTGCGGCGCTTGGCTCTTCAGCCTTTGCTGTGGCGCCCTTGCGCTCTTTGCGCCCCATCGCAAGGCCGGATGCGTCGCCCATGCTCTTGGGTGGCGCGGCGGCCGTTATTCGCTCGTTTTCGCTCACAGGTCAGGTCAGCTGCGCGCTTATGGATCCGGAAACGGGGGTGCTTCTCGACGCCTATTCACCGGAGGTTGAATTGCCTCCGGCCAGTGTGACCAAAGCACTGACCGCCGTCTATGGTTTGCAAAAACTTGGGCGTGATTTTCAATTCGTCACGCGTTTAAGTCTGCAAGGACGGGTGAGACATGGGGCGTTTGTCGGGGATGTCATTTTGACTGGATCTGCGGATCCAACTTTACACACAGATGATTTGGTCAAGTTTGCCAAGGCCCTGCAGAAAACAGGAATTCAGCGGGTTAAAGGCCGGCTTTTGATTGTGGACAATGGTTTTCCCTACCTGCGTGAAATCGACAGCAGCCAATTGCCGCAAGCCAATTACAACCCGGCGATTGCCGGGGTGAATCTCAACCTCAACCGGGTGCAATTTGAATGGGCCCGCCAGGCCAGCGGCGGCTATGATCTGTCCATGAGCGCGCCGGGGCGAATTTATCGGCCGCAGATCCCCTCGATTGGGATGCGTGTTGAGGAGCGGGACGCGCCGAGCTATGCCTATCAATACGCAACCGAACGCGAGGAATGGTCCGTGCAGCGCTCTGCCTTGGGCAAGGATGGGGGGCGGTGGTTGCCCGCGCGCAATCCAAGACGCTATGCCGGGGAGGCTTTTCGGGTGATATGCGCAGAGATGGGCATTGAACTGCCACCTCCCACTATCGTCGAGGGGCAGCACCCGGATGCGGTGATGGCGGTGGATATCGCGCAAAAGAACTCGCGCCCCTATCATGAAATCGCCAAATCGATGTTGAAATTGTCGACGAATTTGACGGCTGAGGTGATCGGCCTCACAGCCTCCGGCGCGCCAAACCTGCGCCAATCGGCAGCGGCTCTGAGCCAATTTGCGCAGGCCCATGGGATGCGTGGTGCGGTTGTTGACCACTCGGGTCTGTCGGATCAATCGCGGCTCACCGCCGGCGGGCTGGCCATGTTCATGGCCTGGCACCATCGCAACGGGCTGGCCGATTTGCTCAAGCCCAAGATCTTACGCGATAAAGGAAAGCCTATGGCGGGTGTGGATCTGCGGGTTAAAACAGGCACGTTGAATTTTGTCAGCACGCTGTCGGGATATCTCACATATGAAGGCAAAAGCCTTGGATTTGCTATTTTGACCGCTGATATGGCGCGGCGTGAAAAAGTGAAAGGCAATGAAAATCCACGCGGGGCCAAGGGATGGGAGGCGCGATCGCGTAGCTTGCAATATGCGCTTTTGCGCGATTGGCTGGGGCATTTACGTTAGGGTGCGAAACCTCGCGCGTGCACCCGCTTCAATGGCCGCGCCATGCAGGCGGTCAACCTCTAGCTCATGGCGTATCTCCTGCAGCATGCGCAGCTCGATTTGCCCGAGTTTTCCATCCGCCGCGGCCACATCGCAGGCCATAGCATAGGCGGTTTCGTTCAAACCATCGGGCAGACCGTCCCGGATCAAGCCAAACAGTGCATCAAGCCCGTCTTCTTCGGACAAAAGATCCAAGACCATGGCGGCCACAGATTTGATGCGGTCCACATCATACTCTCCAAAGATCGGCAGGTGGTTTACGATCGCTTGAATGCTCATCAGCTCTGCTGTGCGAATGTTTTCGTCACTTGCAGACACGGCAATCATGACCGCAACCAGACAATCTTGAGATGAGAGGGAAGGGGGATGGGTATTCACGAAGAGACGTCCTTTACAGCTGTGATGACAACTTATTGACCCGAGGCGCGTGCGGCAATAGGGAAGCGTCAGGAAACTGGAGTTAAACATGTCCAAAATGCGTGACGCTGCTACTCAATCGAAAGCCTGGCCCTTTGAAGAGGCGCGGCGGATTTTGAAACGCTTTGAAAAGAAGCTGCCGGAAAAAGGCTATGTCTTGTTTGAGACCGGCTATGGTCCCAGCGGGCTGCCGCATATTGGCACCTTTGGCGAAGTGGCGCGCACCACAATGATCATGCGCGCCTTTCAAGAATTGAGCGACATCCCAACCCGGCTTGTTTGTTTTTCTGATGATCTCGACGGCATGCGCAAAGTGCCGGGCAATGTGCCAAATCCGGAGAGGCTGACCGCGCATTTGCAGCGGCCCTTGACCTCTGTTCCAGATCCGTTTGAGGAATATGAGAGCTTCGGTCATCACAACAACGCCATGTTGCGCCGGTTTTTGGACACATTTGGCTTTGAATATGACTTCATCAGCGCCACAGAGTTTTATCAATCTGGTCAATTTGATCAGATTTTGCTGCGCGCTGTGGAAAAATATGATGACATCATGAAGGTGATGCTGGCCTCGCTTCGTGAGGAGCGGCAGAAGACCTACTCGATCTTCCTGCCCATTCACCCTGAGACCGGTCGGGTGCTTTATGTGCCGATGAAATCTGTGGATGCGAAAAATGGCACCATCACCTTTGACACAGAAGAGGGTGAAGAGATGACCCTTCCGGTGACCGGCGGCAATGTGAAGCTGCAGTGGAAACCCGATTTTGGTGCCCGCTGGGCGGCCCTTGGGGTAGATTTTGAGATGTATGGCAAGGATCACTCCACCAATACCCCGATTTATGACAAAATTTGCCGTATTCTGGGGCAACCGGCACCGGAACATTTCAGCTATGAATTGTTCCTCGACGAGAATGGGCAGAAAATTTCCAAGACCTCCGGCAATGGCGTGTCGATTGATGAGTGGTTGACCTATGCCAGCACGGAAAGCCTGTCTTACTTCATGTATCTAAAACCCAAAACCGCCAAGCGGATGCATTTTGATGTCATCCCCAAGGCGGTAGATGAGTATCACCAGCAATTGCGCGCCTATGAGGGGCAAGACGACAAAGCACGTCTGAACAATCCGGTGTGGCATATTCATGGCGGCGATGTACCGGTCAGCAAAATGGTCGTGCCTTTCTCAATGCTGCTCAATCTGGCGTCTGTGTCTGGGGCGGAGGATAAAGATCAACTTTGGGGATTCATCAAACGTTATGCCCCCGAGGCTTCCGCCGAAACCCATGCGGACTTAGACGCGGCGGCGGGGTTTGCGGTCCGGTATTACAATGATTTTGTCAAACCTGCCAAAGTCTACCGCGCGCCCACGGATCTCGAACGCGAGGCTTTGATTGCGCTGCGCGACGGGCTGAAGGCTTGGGATCAAGGTTTGGATGGGGATGCGCTGCAATCTTTGGTTTTCGCCTGTGGCCGCGAGCGGTTTGACCCGATGCGCGATTGGTTCAAAGCACTCTATGAGGTGCTTTTGGGCGCATCACAGGGGCCGCGGTTTGGCGGATTTATTGCGCTTTTGGGCATCGAAGAGAGCATAGCCCTGATCGACAAAGGCCTTGCCGGCGAGTTTACCTAAGCCCCGACGAATTTGACCCCCTCCTGTTGCGTCCTATTTTATGGCAGTCAACAGGAGGGTGTTATGAGAAAGTTCATTCTAGCGATTGCTTTTTGGGTTGCGACGGCACTGCCGGCCTGGGCCGAGAGCCAAGAGATTGAAACAACAATTCGTGCGCAAATTACCGCTTTTCAGGCGGATGATTTCGAACGTGCCTTTACCTACGCCAGCCCGACGATTCAGCAGATATTTCGCGCGCCAGAGGTGTTTGGGCGCATGGTCAGGCAAGGCTATCCTATGGTGTACCGCCCGTCTGAGATTGCATTTTTGGAACTCGCCACGGTTGAGGGATATTACTGGCAGAAAGTGCAAATTCGCGACGGCCAGGGTCGATATCACATCATGGCCTATCAGATGATCCAATTGGACGGGGTATGGCGCATTAATGGTGTCCAGCTTTTGCCCTCGCAAGAGACCGGCGTGTGAGCACCGTACGCTACAGCTAGGCCTTCTTAACATCGAGCTTTTACCCCTGTTTCGCAGAGCAGCACCTACCTCAGGGGCTGCGGTTGCGGATCAATCACACAAACGCATGGAGCGGCGTTTGGAAAGGGGCTTTTATGAACAAAACAATCACCGATGGGATCGTCTTTACACCACCCAAATTTGCTTTTGGATTGCATCATTGGTCGAGCCAGGACGGCACGCCCGGGCAAGATGACTATGACAATGAGCCCAACGCCGCCTTCGTGCCGGCGGATCAAGATTTTTCCGGCTGCTTGGAGCTGACCAAGACGCAAGCCGTGCAAAAGCTGCGCGCCTTCTATCAAACACCGCTCTCTCCGGGCTGCTATCTGCGCATTCGCACGCGTGTGAAATTGGTATCGGGCGCATTTCCCACGGTGAGCATCGCCGGTTGGCCTGGGGCTGCGGGCAATGTGCATTTGACCGGGGTCAATGAAGCGGGGCCGGTCACCAGCCTCAACACCTATGGTGAGGTGGTCGAGCTCTCGGCCATTGTTGGGTCCGGCAATCGCACGGGCGTCGATCTGCATTGGGGGAAAGATGCGATTTATGGGCATTTTGGCCTCGACCTCACCGGCCCAAGCGGCGGTGTTGTGCGGATTGAGGATATTATTATCGAAGATATCAGCGGCGCTTTTGTCGATCAGCTGATTGGCGCGGTCGATGTGCGCGACTATGGGGCTATTGGCGATGGATTCGCAGATGATCATGACGCGTTTGAAGCGGCAGATAAGGCCGCCGCGGGTCGTGAAGTTCTGGTGCCACGGGGGAACTTCCGCATCAATGGGTCTATCACATTCCAAAACCGCGTGCGCTTTGTGGGCAATATCACCATGCCGGACTCGGCCCGTCTGACCCTACTCAAAGACTTTAATCTGCCCAGCTATATTGACGCTTTTGGCGATGAGGTCGTGGCGTTCAAAAAAGTCTATCAATCCTTGTTGAATTTCAACGATCATTACATCCTTGATATGGGCGGGCGCCGGATTGAGTTGGATGGGCCTCTCGATATGCAAGCGGCGGTCGACAATAAAACTGTGTTCAATAGCCGTCGAGTGGTTCAAAATGGTCAGATCCAAGCCAACGCCAATGCCGCTTGGACCCCAGATCAAGTGGTGGCTCAGGCGACCTATTCAACCTCTGATCCGAAATCGCTGACCTCTGTGGCCAATATCGCCAATATTGCCGTTGGATCTTTGGTTGAAGGCACAGGCGTTGGACGGGAAATCTATGTCAAAGAGGTCAATGTCGGGAGTCAGTCCTTAACCTTATCCCAACCGCTTTATGGCGCAGCGGGCACACATCAATTTACCTTCACACGTTTTAAATATCTGCTCGATTTTTCTGGATTTCAAAAGGTCAGCGGGGCTCATTTTGATGGGATTGATTTTCAATGTACCGGCAATGCCTCGGCGGTGTTGCTTCCGCCCGATGGCGAGACCTTCCACTTCCGGGATTGCTTGATCGTGAAGCCCAAAGATCGCGGCATCACCTCCCCGGGGACGGCCTGCCAGGGGATGATGTTTGATCGCTGTCAATTCATCTCAAACGAAAGCCCGCTAAAGGTGCAAGACCGGGTATCCATTGCCTTTAACGCCAATAAAAACGACGTTAAAATCCGCGATTGCCGGGCAATGCATTTCAAGCATTTCCGCATTATGGGCGGATCGGGGTCAGTGATTACCGGCAATCACTGGTTTCATGGCGACAACGAAACCAATGGGGTGCGCAAGGGTGGGATCGTTTTTACCACAACAAATCTCAAAACTCTAATCACGGGCAACTATGTCGACAATAACTTCATTGAATGGACCAATGAATATGAGGCGGATCCATCCTTCGCCAACCAATATTCATTCGGGGGACTGACCATCACCGGCAATATTTTCACTGCCAATGATGTGGCCTCTTGGTTTAGCTTTTTGGTGATTAAACCTTATGGACCCGGCCATTTCGTGCATGGGCTGACGATGACCGGCAATGTCTTTCGTTCAATCAACGGGCCAATTGACCGGGTCGAGTCCGTGGACAGCACCTTCGCCACGCTCAACCACAGCAAGGCGCGCAATGTCGTGGTGCAAGGCAATACGTTCAATGCCATCAGTGAGCCAATCTACAATCCGTGCATTTTGGAGCATAGCCAAGCCTCAGATACTCAAACCTGGACGGTTGATTTTGCGCCATCTCTACCGTTCAATGGCCGCGCGCGGACAGTTGAGGCGGTGGTTCCGGTTGGAGCCATTCAATCAGGCAGTGCGAATATCTATGAATTGCCGCATTCTCAGGCCGAGCAAGGGGGCAGCGGCAGCCAGGTGAAATTGAACTGGTCGCGGGCCTGTCGCGGGAGCGTCAACCTCACCGCGCGCATGGACAACCCCACTTAAATCCGACGCTTTTCGCAAGTCAGGGGGCATTAGGGCGCAGACCCTATTGCCCCTTTTTGCGCGGGGTCATGTCTATTTGCGCCGCCGGGCGCCGCCCCTTTGACCTGCGCGCCCACCTTTTGACCGGCCGGAGGCGTTATGGGCGTCTTCAACTGCTTTTTCGACCGCATATTGCCGGGCCAGGGGATCATCTGAGATCGTCAGCTCAACTGTCTCGAGGCGTTTGACCTCGTCGCGCAGCCGGGCGGCTTCTTCAAACTCCAAATTTTCTGCCGCCTTGCGCATATCGAGCCGCAGACCTTCGAGCACGGTTTGGATATTGCCGCCTTGCAAGGCCGGATCAATCTTCGCCGTGACCCGCGCCATATCGGTATCGCCTTTGTAAAGACCGGCCAGCACATCCTCGACATTCTTTTTAACCGTCAGAGGGGTAATTCCATGGGCGACATTATAGGCATGTTGCTTTTCGCGCCTACGGTTGGTTTCGCCAATCGCGCGTTCCATCGAGCCGGTCATGCGATCTGCATACATGATGACCCGCCCATCGGCGTTGCGCGCGGCCCGGCCAATGGTCTGCACCAAAGAGGTTTCGGACCGTAAAAAGCCCTCCTTATCTGCGTCAAGGATCGCAACCAAACCGCACTCAGGGATATCGAGCCCCTCGCGCAGAAGGTTGATGCCCAGCAGCACATCAAAGGCGCCCAACCGCAAATCGCGCAGAATCTCAATACGCTCAATCGTATCGATATCGCTGTGCATGTAACGCACCCGAATGCCCTGCTCATGCAAATATTCCGTGAGATCTTCGGCCATGCGTTTGGTCAATGTTGTGGCCAGAACCCTTTGCCCCATGGCGGTGACTTTGCGAATTTCATCCAGAAGATCATCAACCTGCGTTTCCACGGGGCGAATTTCCACCGGCGGATCCAGCAGGCCCGTGGGGCGGATCACCTGCTCTGTGAACACGCCGCCGGCTTGGTCCAGTTCCCATTTGGATGGGGTGGCGGAGACAAAAACAGACTGCGGCCGCATCGCATCCCATTCTTCGAATTTGAGTGGTCGGTTGTCCATACAAGACGGCAATCGGAACCCGTGTTCGGCCAGGGTGAATTTACGGCGGTAGTCGCCCTTATACATCGCGCCAATCTGCGGCACGCTGACATGGCTTTCATCGGCGAAGACAATCGCATTGTCTGGTATGAATTCAAACAGTGTGGGGGGTGGTTCACCCGGCGCGCGGCCGGTGAGATAGCGCGAATAATTTTCAATCCCGCTGCATACGCCTGTCGCTTCAAGCATTTCCAGATCGAAATTTGTGCGCTGTTCCAGCCGTTGCGCTTCGAGCAATTTGCCCTCACTCACCAATTGATCAAGCCGCATACGCAGCTCTTTTTTGATCCCAATCACAGCCTGCTGCATGGTCGGGCGCGGGGTCACATAGTGGCTGTTGGCATAGATCCGCACCCGTTCAAACGTATCAGTGCGCGCCCCTGTCAGCGGGTCAAACTCAACAATGGTCTCCAGCTCTTCGCCAAAAAAGCTCAAACGCCAAGCCCGGTCGTCCAAATGCGCCGGCCAAACCTCCAAACTGTCTCCACGCACCCGAAAAGTGCCGCGTTGGAAGGCTTGGTCGTTGCGGCGATATTGTTGGGCTATGAGATCGGCAATGACTTGGCGCTGGTCATAGCAATTGCCACTGTGCAAATCTTGGGTCATCGCCCCATAGGTTTCAACCGATCCTATGCCATAGATACAGGAGACAGACGCCACGATAATGACGTCATCACGCTCCAACAAAGCGCGGGTCGCCGAGTGACGCATCCGGTCAATCTGCTCGTTGATCTGGCTTTCCTTCTCAATATAGGTGTCCGAGCGGGCCACATAGGCCTCTGGTTGGTAATAGTCGTAATAGCTGACGAAATATTCCACGGCATTATCGGGGAAAAACCCTTTGAATTCGCCATAAAGCTGGGCCGCGAGGGTTTTGTTTGGCGCAAGAATAATCGCCGGGCGCTGGGTGTCTTGTATGATCCGCGCCATGGTGAAGGTCTTGCCCGTGCCCGTGGCCCCGAGCAAAACTTGATTGGCCTCTCCCGCGGTGATCCCCTCCACCAGCTCTTTGATGGCGGTGGGTTGGTCGCCTGCGGCGGTGAACTCGGTTTCAAGTCGAAAGGCCTTGCCCCCTTCCATCTTTTCCCGGTCGCGCACATTCGGAGCGGGGTTTTGCAAGACGGGCATTTGTTCGGGCGAATTATTGTGCATATTTGATTCCTTGTGCCTCCTAGATTTGGCCTTCTGGGGGGCAGAAACAAGGGGGCGGGGCGGCAAAGTCCGATTCAATCCCTCGCTGTGATCATTTTTCCCCGCTGGGGATGAAAATTGCTTCCGTCGCGCGCCGCGAACGTGTCATGACTGGTCAAGAAGGCGCCAGCGCAGGGAAGGGCAGGATATGACGGCAGCTGCAAAAGTTGTGATCGTGGGATCTGGAATCATCGGCGCCAGCACGGCTTTGGCCTGCCAAGATCTCGGTGCTGAGGTCATTGTTGTGGATCAGGGGCCTTTGGGCGGCGTGGCCAGTGCCAATTCTTTTGGCTGGATCAATGCCAGTTTTGCCGAAACCCAAGCCTATTTCGATCTGCGCAACGCGGCCCTAGAGACCTTCCGATCCCTGGGGCAGAGGTTAGAATTACAGGCCCATGTCAGCTGGCCAGGCACGCTGTGGTGGGAAGATGCGGGGCAAGATTTTGAGGCGCAATTTGCCAGTCTGACCGCGCGGGGCTATGGGGCCCGGCGACTTGATCACGATGAGATCGCGGCGCTTGAGCCCAATCTGCGCGCGTGTCCAGCCCATGCGCTGTTCACGCCCATGGAAGGGGCCGCACAGGCTCAATCTGTGGCGCAGTCCCTTCTGGCGCATGTGGCGCGGCGGGGTGGGCAGCTTTGCCCCGAACGGGAAGTGACGGCGGTGCGATCCAGTCCCGGTGCCGGCCATATTGTTCAAACCAATGCCGGCGATTTGCCCTGTGATTTTGTGATTTTGGCCACGGGCGCTGCGGCCTGCCGCGGTCTGGCGGGTGTCGAATGGGCTTTGCCCATGGCCAATAAACGCGGCATGATTTTGCAAACCCGGCCGGTGCAGACGCGCATTCATCATATTCTTATGACGCCTGATGTGCATTTTAGACAAAATCTCGATGGCAGTCTTGTGGCAGGGGAAATATTCAGCGGCGATTTGGATCCATCAGAGGATGCGTCCGCACTTGCGGACACTGTGATCGCGCGAATTTGCCAAAAATTGCGTGGGCAGCCGGATGTTCAGCTGGCAGAAGTGAAGTTGGGGGAGCGCCCCGTGCCCTTGGATGGCCTGCCTGTTGTGGGCGCGGTCCCCGGCGCCCCGGGGGTTTTTCTAGCTGTTATGCACAGCGGCGTGACCCTTGGCCCTTTGATAGGTCAGTTGCTGGCGCAGGAAATTTTGCAAGGCAGCCCGAGCCCCTTGCTGTCGAGTTTTCGCGCCTCGAGATTTGCCCAAGCTTGAGCACTACCCCAGCGCGTAGAGCCAGAGGCTTGCGGTGAAAATTGTGAGACCGGTGCTGATCAAGACGGCGGAAGCTGCGACCCGCTGTGCGCGCCCGTACATTTGCGCGAAAATATAGGCATTGACCCCCGGCGCCATGGCCGCTGTCAGCACCGCACTGCGAAAATCACTGGTGGAGAGATCGACATAGCTTCCCGTGATCCAAACCAAGGCAGGATGAACCACAAGCGAAATCGCGCAGATATATAAGATCACTCGGATATCGCCCTCTGGCCGGTAGCGCACCAAAACACCGCCCAAGCCAAACAGGGCCGCCGGCAGAGCCCCTCGGGCCAAAAGATCAACGCCATCGGTGACGATTTCGGGTAAAGTAAAGCCTGATAAGTTGATCGCAAACCCAAGGCTTAAGGCAATCACCAGCGCATTTTTAAATACTGATTTTATTATCTTACGCAGAAGCGCCATGCCGCTCAGGCCGCGTCCACGCACCAGCTCCATCACCGTTATGCCGAGCGCATAGCCGATCGGTGCATGGACCGCGATGATGGCAAAATTGGCCGTCAGGGCGTCCGTCCCATAGGCACGCTCTGTGATGGGCAGACCCAAGAGCACTGTGTTTGAGAACAGACAGCAAAAGCCAATGGCGACACTGTCTTCCCAACTGCGTTTAAACAAGATGCGCGCGCCAAACAGGCCCAAGCCAAATCCGGCTATCGCGCCAATGTAAAAACTGCCGAGAAGCCCCGGCTGGAAGGTTTGCCCCAGGTCCAAAGTTGAAATGGCGCGAAACAGCAGGCAAGGGATGGCAAAATTTTGGGTAAAGGCCATCAGAGCCCCAACCCCTTCGTCGGAGAACCACTTGCGCCAGACGGCCAGATATCCAAAGCCAACAACGAAAAACACCGGCAGGATCACTTGGAGCAGGATGCTCATATCAGAGGACTTCTGTCATCATATCGAAGGCCGGCACCACGCCATTGGGCAATTCGGTTTGCAATGTGGCGTAGTCCAAATCCACATGCATGTTGGTTAATATGGCGCGTTTTGGCTGCACATGCGCAATCCACTGCAGGGTTTTTTCCAAATGGGTGTGAGAGGGGTGGGGATGATAGCGCAGCGCATCGACAATCCAAAGGTCGAGACCTTGCAAATGTGACCAGGCATTTTCGGGGATGTCGGAGACATCGGGCAAATACACCATATCGCCGATGCGAAATCCCAAAGCTGTGATCGTGCCATGGGCCACTTCAAAGGGGGTGAAGTCTAGCGCGCCACCGGCACCGGTGATGGTGAAGGGCCCGCTTATGTTATTCATTTCCAAGATGGGCGGATAGCTTGAGCCTTCGGGCGTTTCAAAGGCATAGGAGAACCGCGACAAGAGATCGGATCGGGTCGGCCCATCCGCCCAAACCGGCAGGCGGCGGCGCATGTTGATGACGATCATCCGCAGATCGTCCAGCCCGTGCACGTGATCTGCATGGGCATGGGTGTAAACCACGGCGTCCAATGTGCCCACCTGCGCGGTTAACAATTGCGTCCGCAAATCGGGCGAGCTGTCGATCAGAACGCGCGTTGTGCCTTCTGGTCCGGATTGCTCAACCAATATGGAGCAGCGTTGCCGGCGATTTTTGGGATTGTTTGGATCACAAGCCCCCCAATTGCCCCCCAAACGCGGCACGCCGCCGGAGGAACCGCAGCCCAATATAGTGACCCGGCGCGTCATGCAGCTTTCCAAAAGAGGCGCTCGAAATTGGCCTCTGTTTGGGCGGCAAATTCCGACAAAGAGAGACCAAAGACATCCGCACCAACCTGCGCGGTGAAGGCGGTATAGGCTGGCTCATTGCGCTTGCCGCGAAAGGGCGGCGGGGCGAGATAGGGGGCGTCAGTTTCCACCAAAATCCTGTCCAAAGGCGCCGATGCGAAGATGTCGCGCACCTCTTGTGATTTCGGGAATGTGGCGATGCCGGACATGGACAGATAAAACCCCAAATCCAAAGCCGCGCGCCCAAGCTCGGGTGATGAGCTGAAACAATGCATGACGCAGTTAAAGGGTGCGTTGCGATATTCGGAGCTCAAAATTTCAGCCATATCCTCATCAGCGGCGCGCGCATGGATAATCAGAGGCAGGTTACTTTTTTGAGCGGCCTCAATATGAACGCGCAGGGATTGCTTTTGGATTTCGGCACTCTCGGCGGTGTAGTGGTAATCCAACCCGGTTTCGCCGATGGCGACAAACTTCGGATGCGTCGCCAGAGCGAGCAACTCTTCGACCTTTGCCAATGGCTCTTTGTCGGCATTCATCGGGTGGGTGCCGGCCGCATAGAAGACCGGCGCATGAGTTTCAGCAATGGCGCGCACTTGGGGCTCTTGGCGCAGGCGTGTGCAAATGGTTACCATACGGTGCACGCCGGCCTCGGCCGCCCGTGCGATGATCTGGTCCAGCTCGCCCTCAAAATCTGGAAAATCAAGATGGCAATGGCTGTCGGTCAGTTTTGGCGCCTCGATCACGAAAGACCTTTCTCGCGCAAAATTTTAGACGCGGTTTCTTCTATCTTTAATCCCATATCTAAGATCAGCGAACTGGGGTCAAGGTTCGCTGTTTTGCCTTGCCTGGCTCTTTGGCCGAGCTCAAGCTGGGCATCTGCCCAAATTCGGGCGGCCGCGGGTCCGGGGCAGAGACGCGCGAAGACCTCCGCCTCACCGCGCGCCGCTTCTTGACCGGGCGCGCTTACCCCAGCGCGGGCCAGCCGGGCAAGGAATAGATCCAGCAGATCGAGAAGTTGTTCCAGTTTTCCATCAGTGGCGCGGCCTGTAGAATTGGCCAATTTCAGCAGAGCGTTGCGATCGAGCTGCGGCAAGCCGTGGCAGAGGCTCACAATCGCGCCATAGGTGTCAGTGCCATGGGTGAGTGACAGCTCTGCAGCCTGTCCCACAGAGCCTGCCGCCAGGGCAGTTAGGCCCGGATCAAACGCCTGTTCTGGCAAGGCTTGCGCAAAGGCGCGCTGCAAATCCTCTGGCGACAGAGGCGCGCAGGCCAGGGTGCGGCAGCGCGAACGAATGGTGGGCAAAATCCGGCTTGGTTGATGTGTCACCAGCAACAAAACCGCATCTTGCGGCGGCTCTTCCAGAACTTTGAGCAACGCATTGGCCGCATTGGCATTCATCTCATCAATGCAGTCGACAATCACAACCCGCCGACCATTGCCCCCGGCCGAGAGGCTGAAGAACCGCCGCAATTCGCGCACGGTATCGACGGGGATCACGGTCTTCAGCTTGCCGGTTTTTTCATCCACGGGCCGGCGCAAGACACATAGGCCTGGCTCCGATCCCGCCCGGATACGGCGCGCCACCGGAAGATCTGCGGGCACGAATAGGCTTGTCGCTGGTGGCGACGCGCCAAAGAGGCTGTCTCCGGCGGGCTCGGCGGTAAGCAAAAAACGTGCGATATGATAGGCAAGGCTGGCTTTGCCAATCCCTTTGGGGCCGGTCAGCATCCAAGCATGATGCATCCGGTCACCGTTGAAGGCCTCCAAGACCTGTGCGCAAGCGGCATCATGGCCGAATAAAAGTTCGGTTTCACAGGGGTGAGGCAGGCCGGCAATGCGATCGGCTTGTGGCAGATCACTCATGACGTCGCCAGTGCCAATACATCAGTGAAAATCGCCTCCGGGCTGCGATTTCCATCTATAATGCGACACCGTTGCGGATATTGCGCCGCAAGTGCCAGAAAACCCGCCCGCAGGTGTTGTTGGAACGGCAGTCCGAAATCCTCAAAGCGATCCTCGCCTGAGTTGCGCGCCAATCCGCGGGTGAGGGCAATTTCAGGGTCGACATCAATGATGAGTGTCAGATCTGGCTCACGGCCAATCATCGCGCTGTGCAGTTGATCGACCTTGCCGCGCAGATCGCCGCGGGTTGCGCCCTGATAGACACGGGTGCTGTCGGCAAAGCGATCACAGATGACCATCTTGCCCGCGGATAGGGCTGGGGTGATGGTGCGCTCAAGGTGATCGCGCCTTGCAGCGGTGAACAATAGAAGCTCTGTCTCAGCACTCCATTTGTCGGTGGCACCGGTCAACAAGAGCTGGCGTATGGCTTCCGCCCCCGGGCTGCCCCCCGGTTCACGGGTGAGCACAACCTCTTGGCCCGCAGTGGTGAGATGGGCAGCCAGACGCTTGGCTTGGGTGGATTTCCCACAGCCGTCTATGCCCTCAAAGGATAAAAATTTTGCGTCAGTCATCTATGTGCCGGACAGGCCCCCATTTACTTTACGCAATAGCACGAGTGCCGCTGTGCGCAAGCGCGGTAAAAACCCGCCACGCGTGACGCTCTGTGCTGCGACCAGTGGCAGGCGGGTCTCGGGCAGGCCTGGCACAGAAATGACAAGTTCGGCGACCTGATCCCCCTTGGCAATAGGGGCCTGTAGCGGCCCGTCATAAACAACTTTCGAGGTGATTTCCTGCCCGCCCGTGACAGGGATCAGGATCTTCGGTGCCCCATCAAGCGATAGGCCGACGTTCCGGCTGCTGCCCATCCAAACTGCCGCTTGGGCCAAAGCCTCGCCCGGCTGGCTTAGGGTTTTTGAGGTGAACTGCCGAAAGGCCCAGGTGACGATGCGCTCGGCCTCTTCGGCCCGCTCCTGCTGGCTTTGCAAACCGGTTAAAACGAAAATGACTCGCCGCTCGCCCTGTTGCGCCGATCCAACCAAACCATAACCGGCCTCCGCCGTGTGCCCGGTCTTTAGCCCATCTGCGCCGATGCCCAGAGTCAACAAAGGATTGCGGTTGCGCGTGTTGCTGGGCGCGCGGCCATCGAATCCAAATTCCGTTTCTGAGAACATCGTATATTGCTCGGGAAATTCGGTGATCAAATGCTGCGCCAGAATGGCCAGATCCTTCATCGACATTCGGTGGTTGATGTCGGGCCAGCCGTTGGAATTGTCAAAGACTGAATTTTCCATTCCGAGATCCTTGGCGCGATCGGTCATCATTGCGGCAAAGCCCGCTTCGGTGCCATCCAAAGACAGGGCTTCGGCAATGACAACGCAGGCATCATTGCCCGATAATACGATAATGCCGCGAATGAGATCCTCGACGGTGACCCGATCGGTCGTGTCCAAAAACATGGTGGATCCGCCATAGCTCATGGCATGGGTGGAGACCGGCAAACGCTCATCCCAACGCAGGCGTCCATCACGGAGCGCTTCGAAGGCTAAAAAGAGAGTCATCAATTTTGACATTGAGGCGGGAGGAAGGGCCACGTCCGCCTGCTTGGCCAGCAGTACGGTGCCGCTCTCATGATCCAGCACATAGGCCGCTTGCGCTTTGGTTTCAAACGCCAAGGCCGCCCCACTGATCCAGGTGCAAAAAAAGGCCAAAATCAAGATTGGTCCGGAACGTATGGGCATGATCCCCTCCTTGCTATGTTCGCGCGTGGCACTGATGGGCCCAAGCTGCCGAAAAATCTTTGGCCGAACCGTCAAGACCAGTCGCCCAAAACCCGCGCCCGGTTTGATCGAAAGGCCTGCCATGTCACGGGTCAACCTAACCCAATCGCGGCACAAGTGGAAAGCCCAGTGTTGCGGGTCATCGCACAAAGGCGATTTCTTGCGTCTCTTGAGCATTCTTGCTCTTGCTGAATCAATTTCTCGCGATTATGTAAGCTTTTGTCGGAGGAGTGGCAGAGTGGTCGAATGCACCGGTCTTGAAAACCGACGAGGGTGAAAGTCCTCCCAGGGTTCGAATCCCTGTTCCTCCGCCACCTGCTTTTGCAGCTGGCACAGCTCCCCAAAATGCCCTGATTTTTTGCGTTGTTTCAGAGATCTAAAAGCGCGCGCTTTGCGTGATGCTTTGTGTGAGGCTGAGATATAGGCTGATCTTCGGCCTTTACTCAGAAGCTCATTTGTCGAGGGTGGGTTTTCCCTGTTTTTTGGAATTAACAGGGAAATTAACAGGGAATATTTTTGTTTTTAAATTGCAGGTTTGATAAATCCCCATGTTCCATTGGGGTTTTGGGCGTGGGTGCTAAAAATAACAGGGAACTTAATTCCGATTAACAGGGAATTTAACAGAGAAACTGTGCCTGCTGCTCCTCCCAATTGAGGGGGATATCCTTGCCTGATAGCTTGTTTATTGTTAGCTCCTGATTGGTGGTGCCATCCAATATGGCAGTAACGAGCTTGGGTGAGAGAAAGGCCAGGCGAATACGCTTCCACAACCGCCCCTCAGAAATGCCCTCTGACGCTGTGATGTCTGAAACGCTCTTGCCAGCCTTTAGTTTTTCCACCCAGCTGCGCGATTGCACGATAGCGCGGATTAATGCGTGGTTGGGCTCGCTCTTATAGCTGGCCCAAACCATCTTGGTGCCATTACTGCGTCTTTGGAATGTCACCGGTTGTTCAAAACTGAGATAATCATGATCGAGATCATCTGTGTTTATACCGAGATGATTTACCAAGGCCTCGTGATCGATTTTAATCGCCAGGACAGAATTGCTCAAATCTACACGCGCAATCAACCTGAGCACTTGATCGATACTCAACCGTTCTAATGCCTGAATAGCTCTATTTACGTCATGAGGCTTCATCAGAGGTGCAATCTGCATCCTGTGTAGTCTTCGCCCTAACCGTTGCTTTACCATGTCCTGAAGAGCCTCCTCCATCATATCGGCCCTAAGCCGCCAGCCTGTTGGATCAGCGCCTTTGGTAATTAAGCGGTTGGAGTAGTAATACCGGATGGAGCGCCCGTTCTTACGGGTTTTGGAGGGTGTTAACCTATCTCCTGTCTCATCAAAGACCTTACCAACCAAAAAGGCAGAGGGGCCGCGGGAGTGATGGGTGCCGCGCTTGATCACGGACTTCAGCTGCATCTGCTGTTGCACCCGATCAAATTGTTCCTGCGCTATGATGGCCTCATGGAGGCCATCATAGACATCGGACTTATGCCTGACCTTTCCAATGTAGATGGGGTTGCGCAGAATATTATGAAGACGGCCGCGGCTGTAGCTGCGGTTAGGCCAAAGCTGATCGACTTCCCGCTTGAGTTTGCTCAAACACCCCAACTCCTCATAAAGATCAAAGACGCGTTGGATATCTGGCGCGTTTTGGGGGTGCGGTTCCAAAGATTGAACTTTGGGGTCTGAATGAACCTGGTAGCCCCACGGAACCATGCCGCCCATCCACATGCCCTTCTTTTTAGAAGCCGCTATTTTATCGCGGATACGTTCAGCTGTGACTTCACGCTCAAACTGAGCGAAGGATAATAAGACATTCAGGGTTAACCTTCCCATGGAGCTGGAGGTATTGAACGATTGGGTGACTGATACAAAAGAACAGCCAGCTTTCTCCAATCGCTCTATAAGGCGGGCGAAGTCTGACAGCGATCTTGTAAGGCGATCTATCTTATAGACCACGATCATATCTATGAGGCCTTTATCAACCTCATCCAGCAGAGCCTTGAGGGCAGGGCGGTCCATGGTCCCGCCTGAGACACCACCATCATCAAAGCGTTGTTTGACCAGCTTCCAGCCTTCATGGCGTTGTGAGGCTATATAGGCGGTGCAGGCTTCATATTGAGCATCAAGGGAATTGAACTCTTGATCCAAGCCTTCCTCTGAGCTTTTGCGGGTATAGACAACTGCGCGCACGCTTGGCCGCCCCAGCCCGTTCATGGCTTCACTCCAAAGAACTTAAAGCCCGATACGTTATAGCCGGTAATAGCGCGGGCCGTATGAGACAGGGACTTGAAGCGCTGCGCGTTCCAAGCAAAGCAGCCATCCTCTCCCACCTCAACAACATGGGTCTTCCCGCGATACTCGCGCACAAAGCTGCTACCGGGCTTAAAGGCGGGGCGCATAACATCGCGCAGCGCTGCGCGTTTGAGGCGCTGGCTCAGCCTTTTGGAGAAGCCCCTGTGTTGCTTTGATTGCAGTTCAAAAGCTATTATCTGGATCAGCAGGCTGCGGCTGATATGCTTGGGCGGCGGCCTTCCAATCAAAGACCGCCAGTGCTCCAAAAGTTCATCGCGGCCCGCTGTGTCCAATGCAGCTATATCAATTCCCATGTCCTTACTCCCTTTGACTTCGCTCACTGAGCAAAGCCCGAGGGCATTCGGGCACATCAACACACAGGCTTACGGCAAAACAAAAGTCCAGTCCGAAGAGGAGCTGTCAAAGGTTAGGCTGCCGATGCTGAAATGGATGCGTCTGCGAGTACCTTGGCGCCAGAAATTGGAGGCGTAAAATTAGGCTGCGCTAGCAACCCGATGCGAGTTTTAAATCGTCTCCTAGCACCTCTCATTGTTCTGAGGGGCAGCACACATCCACAGAATAGATGAAAATTTCATTTTGGGATCCCAAAATGAAATAAAATCAGTAAAATTTATGTTTATTTTTAAAATTTCTTGACTTAAGGATCCCGAAATAATGTATTGGGGCTCAGAAGACTGGACTCAAACGAATTGCGAATCTAAAGGTCCGCATTTTTGGGAGTGTCTGGTAGTGAGTTAGACAGGAAAACTGCAGCTCACTTTGTCATCTAGAGATTGATTGCGCAGCGGTAGCAACAGATTTGCCGCAATGTTTAGAGCTAAGGGAGGACACAATGCTCAAGACTATATTCAAAACGGCCAGCGCCATGACGTTCGCGCTAAGTGCAAGCGCGAGTTTCGCGCAAGTTAACTTGACATCCAATGCTGCTGGCGCAGGTACCGCCGGTGCGCTATCCGCGACGTCGCTCGTTGAGAACGCAGCAGAGCGCGGCATCGCCAATATTCAAATGAAAGATGGGCAAACGGGAACCAAATACATGATGGCCCTCGCGGAAGGTAAAATTGACCTTGCCAGCGGACCTTTCATTCTACCGTTCTTGATGGCGAAAGCAGCTGGTCCATATTCCAATTTGGAAAAAGACGCAGCTAAAGAGCTTGGTCACAGCATTGCGATGCTTTATCCATACACATTCTCAATCTTCACGCTCTATGCCTATGATGCCAAGGGAATTTCCGGTTGGGATGACCTCAAGGGCATGAAGGTTTTGAATGGCCCGCCACGTGGCACTGCCGCTTTAAACTCACGTAGCTTGATCCAGCTCTTCACCGGCCTGAAGTCAGAAGACGATTACGATACGGTGACAGTGAACTGGAGCCAGATGCCATCGGCGATTATCGACGGCACTGTTGATGCTGCTGTAATCCCTGCAATGTTCCCTGGACCGCGGGTGACTCAAGCTTCCGCTGCGGGTTCAATGACAATGTACTCTATGCCCAAGGAATTGTTCGAAGCGCCGGCAACGCAGAAGTTCTTGAACAAGCCTGGCTCAACGCCTTTCGTTGTGCCGCTTGCAGACATCAAAGCGGCGATGGGTGAAGGTTGGACCATTGTGTCTGAGGATGACATGTTCCGCGGCAAAGCTGTGCCTGGTGGGGATCTTGTTAACAAAAGCATGGACGAAGAGCTGGCCTACCAACTCACAAAGTCGCACATCGAGAATTTAGATGAGATCAAAGCGATGGCTCCATTCATGGCGACGCTTAACTTTGGTGATGTTTCCGAAAAAGCCAACGGTCTTTGCGGCGCAAACATCGTGAAGTTCCACCCTGGCGCGGTGCGTGCTTGGGAAGAAGCAGGACACATGCTACCTGACTGTTCCAAGCCTTAATTCGGCGAACACTTTAAATTAGAAGGGCGCCACACATGCGTCCTCCTTTTCTATTTACCTACTCCAGTAGGCAAAAGGTGGCTTCCGTCATGTCAGATCAAAACTCTACAAATTCCGCAATACCAGTCAAAAAACCTGTTTTTGTAGAACGACTTGTCTACATTTTGGCACTTCTGCTTGTTCTGCTTGGTCTCATAAACGTGACACCTGCTATTCCGGGCTGGGACAATCTGTGGAAAGATCTCACAGGGAACGAGTTCTTCAGGATACGTCGGTTCCCCACGGAATGGCTGTTTCCGATCACATTCTTCTGGATGATGCTGATCGTAACATTGAAACATTCAATGTGGCTCAGTTGGACAGACAGAGGCGCTAACGTCCGTCGTTTTGGAATTTTAATGGACGCCGCGCTTATCATAGCCGCTGCAGCAATTTCACTATCATACTTAATTGAGATAGAAGCCGTATGCTTGATCGATACATTTACCGGAGACCGTGAACGCCTAGTCGCCAAGGCATTACAGGCAGAAATTGACTTCGCTGAGCTTTATGGGTTGCCCGTACCTGACACCGCCGATGATCCAGGGTGCGCGACCACAACAGGTAGCTGGTTGATCTTAATCATGTTCAGCGCCGTTGTTGTTTTCCTTGGCTACAATATTAAAGTCTGGGGATTGCCGCTCGTCCTAGTCTCAATCTTGATAGCCGCTTATACGTTCTTTACAATTCTTAACTGGTACTTTTTTGGGCCAGAGGACCAAAACAAGTATTTAGTGACTATTTTAAGCAGTGAAGATGTCAGGAGCCTTGGATCTAGCCATGGGTTGTTCCAAGATGCCTTGGTCAATCAATCTTCTGGCCTGCTCGGTCGTTTCATCAATGTCCTGCTTGTTCTCGTGTTCCCATATGTCATTCTAGGTGCTCTTTTCGGGAAATGCGCGGGTGGCCAATCTTTGATCAAGCTCGCCTTTGCTGCAACCCGCAACTTGCGCGGTGGCCCAGCCCATGCGGCCGTCGTGTCTTCTGCGATGTTTGGAACGATCACGGGCGGCCCAGTTGTGAACGTCTTGTCCACGGGCGTTTTGACGATCCCAATGATGCTCAAGCGGGGCTTCTCCAAAGTCTTTTCAGGCGGCGTAGAGGCTGCCGCCTCTTCCGGCGGTGCAATTATGCCGCCGATCATGGGCGTTGCTGCTTTCATCATGGCAGCTTTGACTGGTGTGCCATATCGCGAGATTATCATTGCCGCAACTTTGCCCGCTCTCTTCTACTTCTTCTGCTTATTCCTCTCTGTCATGTTCCAAGCGCGTAAGCAAAAAATCGAAGCAGTCGGAGAATTAACTGAAGACATGAAACTAACAGGTGAGGATCGCCTTCATTTGATGCAAATCTTTGGTCCTGTTTTGTTGGTTCTGATACTTCTGCTTACTCCCAAAGACGCTGTCGGATGCAGCTGGTATTCTATCATGCTGGGCGCAGTTGTTGATCAAAGAAACGGGACGTGCGAGATCACATCCTTGCCTTGGATCATCGAGCTGTTCCAAAACGCGGCGGGTGATGCAAGCGCGGCGGGATGGTGGGCGGTGTTCCTCCTACTTATCCTGATGTTCGTCGACAAATCCTTCCGTGCCAAACCGATGAAGATCTTTGATTGTCTGTCGCAAGCGGGCGTGACGATCTCCACATTGTTCTTAATGTTCGTCGCTGTCACTGTGATCGATGTATGCTTGAACTTCACAGGCCTTGCTAAATTTGTGGCCGTTGATGTGCTTGGTTTCCTCAATTCCTTTGATGTTTCCGCCAACTCTGCTGGTTTCCAACTGTTCGCATTATTTTTGACAATGCTTTTGGCAGTCCTACTCGGCATGGGAATGCCAGCGGTGCCAGCCTACATTAACGTTGCGTTGCTGATGGGTCCGATGCTTGTGGGCCTAGGACTTGCGACGTTCACGGCGCATATGTTCATCTTTTACTTCGCAGTTGCCTCAGCTATCACGCCGCCCGTCGCATTGGCTGCGTTTGCAGCAGCGAGTATCACAAAGGCAGATCCGATGAAAACTGGTTTTTCGGCAGTGCGATCTGGTATCGTTATGTTCACCATTCCCTTCGTTTTCGCGCTCTACCCAGAATTATTGCTGATCGACAAGGCTGTGATTGATCCAAACAATGGGTTATTCATAGCGGGCTATGATGGATCCGTTAATTTTGGCTGGTTGGCATTGCTGATGTTCCGCATCGCCATGGCCCTTTATTTGGTGTCCAGCGCCCTTGCAGGGTTTGACCGCAAAGCGCTGAAACCGATAATGATCTGCACGCGCCTCGTAATTGCAGTTCTGATCCTAGCGCGTCCGACCGAAATCTATGGTCTGGCATTAGCCGCAGGTTTTGTTCTGGTGGCATGGCATGCGCTGCGCAGCCGTGATGAACTACCAACAACATAGGAGCTATAATAATGAGCGAACGTTCGAGCTATATCCTCTTCATCACGGATCAACAGCGTTACGATCACTTGGGCTGTAACGGCCATCCGGTTCTACGCACACCAAATATTGATGCAATGGCAGCTGAGGGCGTGAGCCACGACCGGTTCTACGTTGCTTCTCCAGTTTGTATGCCAAACCGTGCAAGCCTTATGACCTGCCGTATGCCATCAAGCCATGGAACACGCTCGCTTGGAATTCCTCTTAATCATGACAGTGTGACATTTGTTGAACTTCTTGCGAACGCTGGCTATGACACTTGCTTGATTGGCAAAAGCCATCTACAGAACGTATCCGATTTTGACATACAGATCGAACCAACCAAGCATCGGGAAGGTTTTACAGCGCCACCCGAAGATCTGAATGTTGCAACCCGCTCGGACCTTGATAACGACACGTATCAGTACGAGCGTCAGGCGTACTGGGATAAGCCCGACCCTAAAGTCCCAATACCGTTTTATGGTTTCAAAGAATACTTCGCAGTTATGCGGCATGGCTTCAACACAGGCGGAAGTCATCTCGAATGGGTCAAGAAGAACGCACCTGAAACTTTGGCTCTGCGTGGGCGTGACAAACAATTCGATCACGATTTCACCGTTCCTCAAGCGATCCGTACGAAAGTTCCAGAAGAACATTATTCCACGACCTATATCGCAAATCGTGCGGTTGAGTGGCTCGAAGCGAGGCGTAATAACAATAAGCCCTTCCTGCTGATGGTTTCCTTCCCTGATCCGCACCATCCGTTTACCCCGCCTGGAAAATATTGGGACATGTACAAGCCCGAAGATATGGTCGTGCCTGCCGCATATGAAGCTGATGACTGGGATCCGCCCGAGTACATAAAAGTAGCCGAACGTGACCGTGCCAAAGATCCAAACCTGGGTCAAATGGAAGGCTATTCGGTGGCTGTCTCCAAACAGGAGGCGTTGGAGGCGCGCGCACTGACTTGCGGAATGATCTCGATGATTGACGATGCGGTTGGCCGCGTGCGCGCGGCGGCGGCAGATGCAGGCGTCTCGGAAAATACTGTGCAAATATATACGTCCGATCATGGCGATCATTTGGGCGAACATCGCCTTTTGTTCAAAGGAGCGGAGCAATACGACAGCCTCACGCACGTTCCATTCATTTGGGCGGATCCGAAAGGCGACAGCGGCACTCGTACAGATGACTTAGCCCAAACACTTGATATTGGAACCACCATCCTTGAGCATGCGAAGGTCGAAAAATCGATAGGAATGCAAGGCGTCGTTCTAGCCGCTGCTGGTGGCGTGGGCAGGGAAGCCGCACATATTCAATATGAAACGCAACGCACGCAAGAAGCCTTTGGGCCTCGCCCCCGCGTTCATTCAATTGTTTATGAAAACTGGCGTCTCTCAATGTATCTTGGCAAGTGTCCTAACGAGCTTTTTGACCTCTCAAACGACCCTGGCGAAATGGTCAATCTTTGGTGCAGCGCTAAACATCAAGACGTGAAAGCGCGATTAGTAGAGCGCTTAGCGGAGTTGGAGATTGCTGCGGTCGATCGCGTACCTCTCCCCACGGCTCAGGCTTAAATGAAATGCCATTTGATACAACTTTTATCACGCTCGGAACCGCTGGTGGCCCTGTCCCAAAGCTTCATCGCGCTGCACCTGCTCATGCAATTACGTATGGCGATCGCGTGATCTTGATTGATTGCGGCGAAGGCGCGATGCAACAGTTGATGCGTGCTGGGATCGACTTTCGTCGCATTGATAAGGTCATCCTTTCGCATCATCATTTTGATCATATTGGCAGTCTGTTTACCTGCCTCGGGATCAATATGATGCTGCAACGCAAACAGCCGATCACGATCTATGGTCCACCGGGCACGCGTCAAATCGTTGAGGGTCTCGCGATGGCCTGTGATATTCCGCAAGCCATTGGCTTTGGCGTCGTTGGTCAGTCACTTCCACATCCGCGAAATTTTGTTCAGGTTGAGGAAATCGCTCCAGGCGACACGTTTGAAATCGATAATATTCGCGTTTCATGCTGCGAAAACACGCATTATCGTGCCGAAACAGAACTGGGAACGAAGGGGCCTATCTCACTTTCTTTACGTTTTGACGCGCCTGATCGCTCTATAGTTTACACAGGCGACACGGGGCCGTGTCGCATGGTTGAGAATCTCGCCAAAGGCGCGCAACTGCTTGTGGGTGAAATGATGCTTGCAGAGCAAATCATAGCGCAGCTTCAGGAGAAGAATCCTCACATGACGTCAGAGCGCATCACGATGATGGGTCAGCACCTTCACAGTCACCACCTGAGCCCAGAGCAATTGGGGGACCTCGCGGCCCGTGCGGGCGTTGCGCATGTGGTCGCCGTTCATATTCCGCTTGATAGTATCACGCCAGAAACTGCGCCCGACTTTACAGCGCGCATTTCTCAAGTTTTTTCGGGTCAGGTTTCAATAGCCAACGATCTCGATCAGTTTTGATTTAGGAAAATCATATGACTTTGACTTCAAAAGTGGCTCAAGCCGCGCGCAAACGCACAGAACGCCCTATGCCGCGCGTTTTAGTGGTCAAAGATGTTTGGCATCTAACGCCCAATATGATCCGTGTTGTGTTTGCTGGCCCTGAGCTTGATGGTTTCCCGAGCGGGCGCGACGGCGGAAATTGCAAGCTGATGATCCCCGAAAATGGCGAAACTAAAGAGCATTTTGTCGAGCGTCTGAGCAGTGGTCCACCGCCCGTTAGACGCACTTACACGGTACGCAAGTTTGATGCCTTTACGCATGAATTAAGCATCGATTTTGTTGCACATGGCGATGAAGGCCCTGCATCACGTTGGGCAAGTTCTGTCAGGGCTGGAGGTTTTCTGGGTTTCGCTGGTCCAAGTGAACCAAAGTTTATAGATTTTGATGCGGATTGGTATCTTGTTGCAGCTGATCCTTCGGCCATTCCGGTCGCAGCAGTTGCATTGGAGGCCATGCCACGTGATTCAAAAGGTGTCGCGATATTTGAGATCACTTCGGCATTAGATCGACAAGAAATCGACGCACCGGCAGGCATAAAGATACATTGGTTGGTGCATTCTGATCCCCACAAAGCATCTACGCGCCAGGAAGACTTGATCAAAGCTATTGAATGGCCACAGGGCCGCGTAAAAACATGTATTGCAGGCGAGTCGGCCGTCATCCGGTCCTTGCGAGACTTCCTGATAAACGAAAAACAGGTGCCCCGCGAGGACACCTATATTTCAGGTTATTGGAAAATCGGTTTGATCGAAGACCAGCATCAAAAAGCCAAGCGAGACGGGGCTGATTGACCCCCGCTCTGGAGCTTTTAGATGTCGCCTTGTTCCAGTTCTTTCGCATATTGAATATAGTAGTGGCGTGTCGGGCAGTTGATTTGCGCAACGGCGTGCGCGCGAAGTGCCTCTGCTTTTAGTTGCTTCGCATTGGCAACCTCATAATCCACATTCAGCAGGCGATCCAAAAGCTGTAGTGCCCACTGGAAATCACCATCTTTCAGCGCCTTTTGGGCAGAACCTAAGACAGCGGCGTTGCCACCTGCCAAGTCAATGAAACGCATTGCTTCATCTTTAGGTGATAACGGCGATAGCGAGGTCGGATTGCCGTCAAACCAACCCATGGTTCCGACAAAATAGGCACGCACAGAAAAATCAACGCGGCCATAATACTCCCGCAGATGGGGTTTTTCGGCCAAATGATCCGGCAATTTCACTCTATGCGCGAGTTCGTCAATTGTCAGTCCCGCGTCCATACCATTGCGGGTTTCATCGACAATATGACGGATTGCGTCACGGTAATCTGTCAAATCACTCTTGATTTTCTCCGCGCCAAAAACCGCTTTTGTGTGACCCGGACCAAGCACCTCTGGTCCAAAACCCATCAGTAAATCCATTGTATCCGCCCAAGAATCAAAATCTCGATAGGCAGTTCCGCGTGGAGGATAAAGGTTTGGAAAAGAGCGATAGAAATTATCGCCACATATCAACACTTTCTTATCTGCATACCAAACAACAATGTGATCAGGGGTTTCGCCAGGTGCGTGTACAAGCTCCAGATCAATACCGTGAACGCTTAACTTTTCACCTTCATCCCCGATGCGTCGCGTAGGCGGTAAAGCCCCCGCCCCCATTCCTTTCAGTGGACGCGCGCCTGGACCGACCCCGATGCCAATGATCTCATTGGGATACGATAATCCAATACCGAACTGACGTTTTGTTCGGACCTGCATAGCCTTTACTGGCTGTGGATGATTGGATGCAACAAAGAGCGAGTCTTCCGAGAAACCTGTGCTCGCGAGGATCTCCGGATTACCCCCTTTTGCAAAAATACTGGCACCTGAAACATGATCACGGTGTGAATGCGTAAGGATGATCGTTTTGATTGGTAGATCGGTAATCTTGCGGAACTCGGCCAAAATATTTTCAGCCGCGACCGTTGTCTCAGACGTATCAACAATGATCAAACCATCATCACCGATGATCATATAAACGTTTGAAGCAGCAAACCCGAAAGCTTGATAGACGTTATCTGCCAATTGCACGACTTCTTTTTTGAAATACTCGGGATGAGCTTTGAGTTCTGGGTGCATGTAACGGTGTCCTTGTATTTTTAGGGTTATGCAGAAACAGGCCTGTTTTGTAAAATTAAGCAATTATGGGATCCCAAAATCAAGTACTTTTGTGAATTTCGGCTGATTTAAGAGAAAAAACCTTGATATAGGATCCCAATTGTTGTAACTATGGTACATTATAGGGTTAAATATGTGGATTTTTGATTCCATTTAAAAATTTGGGATCCTAATCTATCTGGTTCTAGTCAAGATTTGGATCTAACTGAGGGAGGAAACTATGAATTTGAGGTTTAAACTAGCAGCTATTCTTGCTGGATCACTTAGCATTTCCGCAAATGCCGTATCAGGAGAGGAGCTGAGTGTAGCAACTTTTGTTCCACCAAGCCATGAAACAATCACAGGTGCGCTGGCTTGGTTTGAGAACGAGCTTACTTCCCGCTCTAATGGCGAATTAACATTAAAAGTGTATGCCGCGGGGCAACTGGGCGCAGGACCTACTCAGCAATATAAACGCGCTGTAGAGGGAGTGGCGGATATCACGTTTGGGATCGCAGCTTCGACCCCTACACTCTTCCCAAAGACGATGCTTGCAATACTACCTGGTAAAGCACTTGACGGCCCCGACTCAACTAGGCGCATGTGGACAGTTTTCGACAAATACATGGCAGATGAATGGTCCGATGTGAAAGTTTTAGCCGTTGGCAACCCAGCTGGAGGCATGATCATTGCCACAAAAGACGTCTCAACGATAGAAGGCATGAAGGGCACCAAAATTGTTCCTTGGGCAGCCATAACAACGCCTGTCCTGCAGGGAATGGGTGCCGTGCCAGTACAGTTAGATCCAACCGAGCATTACACCGCGTTATCAACTGGAACAATCGACGCAGCAATCTCATCAATCAACAACATCATGCCGCCTTGGAACCTTGATGAAGTGGCTAATTATGCAGTTGTAAATACACCTGCCACATTTAACCCTGTCTTCTACGTTATGAACAAGGAACGCTACGAAAGCCTGAGTGCAAAACACCAGAAAATTATTGATGAGATATCTGGCATGCCCTTTTCAATGCAACTGGTGCAGGCGTTTCATGATGCAGATGAAGTAGCGCTGAAGTGGAAGGATGAGAAAATTGCCGCAGGCGAACTCAACGTTGAATGGATTGTAACCTCTGATAGGGAACGCGCTAAGATGGAAGCCGCTGCGGCAGCTGGTATGGAAGCTATCTATTCGGATTACGCAGATCGCGGCATCCAGAATGCGCAAACGATATATGAAGCGCTAAATAAATAAATATTTGAAGCGCGCACACAAAACAGCTTTATAGCGCGTTTTGATTGATTACTTAAATCGAAAATAAGGAACACGTCATATGGCCGTCATAACACCCAAAAACAAGACTGTTGAAACCTTCACAGGACTGCACTTGTACCACGGTGCTATTTCTAACTGCTCGATGCGCGTAAGAATGACACTTATTGAAAAAGGGCTGGCTTGGGAAAGCCATCACCTAGACTTGAAGAAAAAAGAAAATATTTCTGATGAATATTTTGGCATAAACCCGAATGGCCTGGTGCCAACTTTAATTGACAACGGCGTTGTTCATATCGAGTCAAATGACATAATAGATTACCTTGATGAAACCTATCCAGAACCATCGTTGCGAGCAAAAAACAATGTGGAGATGATGGAATGGCTGCATCTTGCTGCAGCTATCCATGTCCCAGGTTGCAAGCCTTACGTGTATGCCATGAAGATGGCTCCAAAATTAAAGAAAACAGCAAAAGAGCAGGCGAAGTACGATGATTTGCAAAAAAATCAAGAATTAAAGGCATTTCACTCTAAACATGCCGGTGACAAGAGTTTTGAAACTAGCGATCTGGACAAGGCCAAGGCGATTTTGGATACGTCTTTCTTTAAACTGGAACAAACCCTAGAAGGCCGAACCTGGATTATGGGACATCAATACACACTGGCTGACATCTCATGGATACCCCTACATTTTGTTTTGAAGGGCTGCGGATACTCTTTTGAAAAATTTACAAATATTACGCGTTGGGCAGAAACCTTTCGCGAAAAAGATAGCTATAAAGAGGGTGTTCTGAAATGGTGCCCAGACTTTGCTGAAGTATAAAGATCTGGAAATAACACAATGAGTGACACACTTTTTTCAAGGATGATGTTGATATCAATATCAGCACTTGATCATTTCCTTAAGTGGACTGCGTTGATCTGTGGTGGAGCCACCCTTACGTTTATGACAGGCTTTTCAGTCTGGAATGTGCTTATTATGCGTAAAGCAATGAACGCACCCATAACAGGCGCAGAAGATTTACTTCTTCTAGCACTCGTTACAATGGTAGCGCTTTCGATCCCACTAGGGGCACGGACTGGTGCTCACATAGAAATTGAAATTCTAGAACCAAGTATGTCAGCTCTATTTGCTAAATGGTCCATGATTTTTATTAAGATTTTGGGCGCTTCAATGCTTGGATTTATGGGATGGCGGCTTTGGCATGCTGGTGGAATGGCAAGTAAGTTTGGCGAGACGACACAACAATTACTAATTTCATTCGAACCATTTTATTACCTTCTTTCAGTATCAATTCTAATTTACGTTCTCGTTTTAGTACTAGATATTTGGCAAATTTTACATTCACAAAAAGTAAATCAGCTACAAATTGGAGAAAAACTTTTGTGATAAGTTTAACTCTCATAGGCATTCTAGGCTTACTCTCACTTTTCATTTTACTGGCCCTACGAATGCCCGTAGCCCTGTCAATGCTAAGCGTGGGGTTTATCGGCACGATCATTGCCAATGCATATAAATTCATGGCTGTAGGTATGGCCGAAGATCAAGCTTGGTCACGTGGACTTAAAGTCGCCTATTCAAACTTAGCAGGAGAAACATTTGAGGCTGCCTCAAATTACAACCTGTTGGTAATACCCATGTTCGTTTTGATGGGAAACCTAGCCGGTGTGTCTGGCATGTCAAAAGATTTATTCTCTGCCGCCTATCGTTGGATGGGCCATCTGCGCGGTGGCTTGGCATCAGCTACGATCGCAGCCTGTGCGGGATTTGCAGCACTTTCAGGATCATCTTTAGCTTCTGCTGTCACCATGGGGCGGGTCGCACTACCTGAAATGAAAAAGTATAAATATGCGGACAGTCTTGCAACAGGTTCAGTTGCAGCGGGGGGCACACTTGGGTTTTTGATTCCACCCTCAGGTGGCATGATCATTTATGCTGTATTAACCGAACAATCCATTGGGCGATTATTTATGGCTGGTGTGTTCCCGGGAATTATTCTGACACTTCTCTTTATTGGCGCAATATATTGTGTTGTTATTAGGAACCCCACTGCAGGGCCGCGCGCAAAACGATTTGGCCGGCCTGAACGGGTTAAATCACTTTGGCGGGCACTTCCAATCGTCGGTGTCGTGTTGATTACCATTGGCGGCATGTACACTGGGTTCTTCACACCAGTCGAAGCATCATCTATTGGGGCATTTCTAACTTTTGGTGTCGCAGCATACCGTAAGTCACTTGGCTGGCAAGCCTCAAAGGCGGTAATCTTTGAAACTATGAATGCAACTGCCACGGTTTTTCTAATAATCATTGGTGCATTTGTTTTCATTCCTTTCATGTCATTGACAGAACTTCCTGCACAATTGGTTACAATATTGACTTCTCTACCCATCGGCAACATTGGTATTCTACTGATTATTGTCCTGATATATATGTTTCTTGGTATGTTTTTAGAAGCAATAGCAATGTTAGTATTAACCATCCCCGTAGTCATTCCTATCGCCGTGGCACTAGATTGGGATCTGATCTGGTTTGGCATTATCCTGGTCATTGTACTGGAAATGGGCATGATCAGCCCGCCCGTCGGGATCAATGTGTTCATCGTCAAATCCATTGCAAGAGATGTGCCCATGAGCACGATTTTCCGCGGCATTTGGCCCTTTTGGTTCGCAATGGCAGCAATGATCGGATTATTAATTTTGTTCCCGCAAATTGCTTTGTATTTGCCACAAGCCGTCGTTGGTGGATGATCGAACCTACACTATTTCCTAGGGAAGGCTAGTAGATGCATCAATCAGGCGATCTTCAAGATCAAAACACCGATTACACCGCTTGGATCGCCTTTGGATTTATGACGGTTTGCTTGAGCCTGTCGTTCGTCTTTGTAAAACTTTCTCTAGAAGCGTTCACGTTAGAACAAGCCGCTGGTGGACGTTTAGTTCTTGGTGCTGCTTTTCTAATACCGATCACTTATTTTTTTGGTGATGGCCTGCCACTCAAACTCAAGTTTTGGAAATGGGCGTTTATTCTGGGGATGTTTAGTTTCGTCTTACCGATAGGCCTTACAACTTATGGATTACTTACGATCCCATCAAACGTAGTCGGCTCAATGTATGCGCTGATCCCTTTGATCACGATTGGCCTCTCAACACTGATCTTAAAAGTTCAAATTTCTCGCCAAAAACTCGTTGGTTTGATTATTGGATTGGTAGGCTTGCTTGCTATCACCGAGCCAGCATCGTGGATGGGCACTGCAGGAAGAGAAAGCGCTTTTCCTATGTTGGCAATTTTTGGCGCGGTAGCCTGCCTTGCGATCGCGGCCATCTTGATGCGCGTCATGCCAAAGGCCAATCCGGTTTCGATGATCGGGGGGAGTGCTTTGGTCGCATCGCTGTTCGGAATTTGGCCTTTCTTGTCAGTGTTTGAAGGTGAGTTGCCCAGTGCACGCCCTTGGCTAGGGCTAATAGGTGTTTCAATCCTCTCAACCGCCGTCGCCTATTCGATCCGTTTCTTTTTGATCCGTCGCAAGGGGCCGATTTTCCTTGCCCCAAATGCATATTTCAGCATCATTTTGACTAATGTGTTCGGGGTTTTACTGCTTGGCGACGTGATCACAACGCCAATGAAAACTGCATTCGTGTTAATCATTTTCGGTCTATATCTCGCCAGAGATCGATCTGGGCATATGAAGCAGGTTTAGAATTCTGATTTTGTCTTTCTTCTGAGAAATTTCGCGACGGAAAAGTCCGGGTATTGCGTATTACCTTTGCAATCAAGGAAACATGTTTTGTTCGCACTCAAATTTATCTGGGATCATCCCTACACATTCTGGGCGCTGATCAGCCTTCCAGCAATTCCGATGATACTTGGTCTCGCTTCGGCTGATCCGAGAACGATTCATCAATTGCTTCATCCTAGTGGGGAATTTTCTTTGCGCTTCATGAACGCCACCATGACGACCATGCCTTTGATGGTTCTTCTGAAGCACAGGTGTGGTTCGCGTTGGGTGATGATACGCCGTTGGTATCTTTCACGTCGTTGCCTTTGGTTGAGCGCTGTTACACACGGTACTTTACTTGTTCGACAAAGACACCGTTGCTATTTCTGGTGGTGAGATTTCAAAACTTTAGATTTTGACTGGGCGGCTTGAATTTTTTCACCTTCGTTCCGCTTTCGATCACCTCCACAAACGGTTGGGTGCGCCGCTTTGGGCTTAAGTAAATCGCTGCAATGATGGGTTTATAGCGCCGCAGTTTTGACGTTGTTTCACTGGGCCACGCTGTACGATTATTGGGGCGGCATCGGCCCCACGCCTGTTCAGTTCATGCCGTTGGCGTTGCTTGAGACCTACCGCTCTATGTACACCGACGCAGAGGGTCCCAAGGTTTGGCTGCTTAATTGCCCGTTTGAGAGCTGTTCTTAAGGCGCTTCCAAACCACCGCACAGGCCAGAATTTCAATCGCAACTATGACAACATGCATACCAAAATCCATCGCCGGACCAGCAGGTGCATTTGCAATCGGGAAGAGTGGATCGATAATCGTCTCAGTGCCTTCGCGTAGAATGTTCATGAAAAGCACCACAAGGAATTGCCGCGCATTTTGCGTGATCATAACAAAGATCGACGCTGCAGCCATAGTTAACGTGCGACCGCCCATCTCATAGACAAGATTCAAATCAGGCGTCCCATTGACCGTGACACCTGTTGTAGCAAGCAGATCATGATCGAAGAAATACATGTAGACCTGACCGAGCATGATCAAAGTCAGCAGAACTTGAAGGACGTTTACCCAGATCGGAATGTCTGATTTCAGGAACTTTTGCATGTTATGCAATCCGTTTAATCTTGAGCTTTGTCTTCAAATCCGTCTTGCAGAAGGCGTGCAGAAAGCACGTCTTCTCTGAAATATCGAGCATCTCTTGCGCGGTTGCATCGCTCTCAGAGGTTTCAAGATAGACATGTGTTTCAATCGGATCCGCACTACCTGCTTTGCCAGTGCCACCGCTCGCGCCACCTAGGCTAAAGTGCGTGTCCTGCACGATGCGGTAATCAGGTAAGTCGAGTTTCAGCATCGACACGAAGCGTCCGAACTGCGTCATGAAGCAAAAGCCGATGCCAGCTGAGATCAGAGTATTCGCATCTGGTGCGCGGCCATCTTCAGAACTGAGTAGCATGAACGATGTTCCATAGGGCGAGTATTGCATCTGCTGGATTTGCTTAATTCCATCCTTTCGCAATTCAGCCACCGCACCAATATTTAGACGTCGGTTCTGCTCATCACTCAGGGAAGACGCGTTGGTTGCAGTACCACCGCTTACATCTTTTTTTGGTGTTGGTCCAACCTTGGTCATCAAGCCATCTGTGGCATCCGTAGGCATCGCTTTGGCAAAATGATCGCCGGGGTCAGGCAGTATCGCGCCGCTAAATTCAAAAGCATTGGCAGTCGCTAGCTCTGAGCCGTTTTTGCTCAACTTAAACAAGCTCTCAATCTTCCCACGCATCAAGCCATTGAGTGGAGATGCATAGGTCGCATTCACCAAAAATTCATTCAATGCAGCATCATCTAGATCACAATCAATCTCGACCTGTAGCTCAATATTTTCCGCACCACCCACCATGGTACGCTTCATCATTGAGCCTTTCATCGTATAGTAATTATCCTGAATAAGCTTGAGCTTACGGATCTCGATACCCTGTTGTTCAGCTAGCGCTGTGATTTCGTTCATGTAACTTGCAGCCATTCCGCAAGACAGAAACGCCAGTGGGCAGCAAGCCGCGTCATGGCCATTCAGGTACGGTCCTTCATCACTTACAAAACGCCATGTGTCACCGGTCTTGGCAGAGCGCACTAATGCCTCTTTTTGGAAACCACTAAACGAGCGCACCCATGTGCGATCTGCATCGCCTATGCGATTTTCAGGTGCTTGAATTCCAATCTCATCTGCATTTGCAACTTTGAAGAACGGTGTTTGAGTGCTTCTTCCAATAATATCTTCGCCAAGATGTGCCATCAGTCGAATTCCTTCTAGAAACCTTATTATTAGTGTTGGCTTAGTGTGCTTTTGGCCCAGATTCGAAATCAGGAGCCGTTGCTGGAGGCTTTACGTCCTCTTCATCCCAGTACCCGATAAGCACGCCAAACTTGTCCTCAAGACCGACCATTTGCTCCGCCCGTTCTTCTGATACGGTTTCGCGTTGGCGATACTGTAAAGACCAGTCAGCTAGAGCGTAGTGCATATATTGCCGGGCATCTGTGTGATCATCTGAGTTTCCCAAATCGACAAATTCGTCTGGGTCATTTGTTAGATCAAACAGAATTGGCAAAAATCCGGGTGCGTGGATGTATTTCCATCGATCATTCTTGATCATATAGATCCGGCACTCGAGCGGTGCGCGACCTGTCTTTGGGCTGAAGGACTGTTGAAAATAATCATATTCACTAACAACGAATTCGCGCCACGGCACGTCATTCCCTTGTAGTAAAGGCATTAGGGAACGACCATCAAGAATGTGCTTAGGCACAGCTCCACCAGCATACTCGATAAACGTCGGCACAAGATCAATTGCTTCAACAGGTGCGTTCTGCACACTACCGCGCGTATTGTCACATGACGGATCAGGGTCGGCAATGATAAGTGGGACTTTGACGGCAGGATCGTGGAAAAAATCTTTGTCCCCCATCCAGTGATCACCAAAATATTCGCCATGATCTGATGTGAACACAATCATCGTGCTCTTCATAAGATCTTTTTTTTCCATGAACTCGAAAAGTATGCCAAGTTGATCATCTATTTGTTTGATCAGCCCCATATACGCAGGTATCACAGTCTCGCGGGCCTCTTCCTTGGAGAAAGTTCGCCCGCAAATCCGTTCTTGGAAGTGCTGTGCAAGTTGGTTGGTATTTTCGCGTTCTGTTTCAGACCTGTGAACATCCTGAACATCCGCCGCTGAGTACATATCGTTGTAGGGCGCAGGCGCAATGTAGGGCCAGTGTGGCTTGATATAGCTCAGGTGAAGACACCATGGCTTTTCGCCATCGTCTTCTTCGATAAATTGCATTGCGCGGCGGGTCATATAGGGTGTTTCGGAGTCTTCTTCACTTACCCGCGCTGGCAGTTGCGCGACATCATTGAAGAATCCTGAACGGATTTCGCCCCTGCGCTCAACCGAGTTCGCAGCCCAATGCCAAGGGTTCTCGTGGTCGTCATAGCCGCGTTTTTTGAGGTAATTATTATACGCAACATTCGGCTTCAAAACGAGGTCGGGATGGATACCATCATCACGCTCATAAGGTTCGAACCCGATTTGTGAATGATGCACACCGATCGGGCTCGCTGGGTCAATGCCGAGACGTTTCATCCCTTCTTGATCAGGGATCATGTGGGTCTTGCCTACTAGAACTGGGCGAATTCCCAAAGGCTTGAGATGGTCGCCAATGTTAAGTTCTCCCACGCGCAAAGGTACGAAATTGGCGGTCGCCCCATGATTAGATGGATAGCGCCCCGTGTATGTACTCATGCGACTTGGGCCGCAAATCGGAGACTGCACGTAAGCATTAGAAAAGCGAACACCGCGCTCTGCGAGAGAGTCGATGTTGGGCGTGTGCAAGGTCTTGTGACCTGCACAGGATAGGTAATCATAGCGCAATTGATCGCACATGATGAAGAGGATGTTCTTGCGCTGTGACATAAGGTTTAAAGGTTCACCTTGCCGCCATCGACGTTGATTGTCTGACCAGTGATAAAATCGCTGTCAGATGTGCACAAAAATATGAGTGTTCCAAGAAGATCTTCGGGCACCATTTCGCGTTTGATCGAACGGGAATCAACGGTGGGAGCGCGTGCGCGATCCCATTTTTTGTTGTCGCGAATAGAGCTGCTTTCAGTTAGGCCAACGGCTATCGCATTGATCTGAATATTTTTTTCACCAAGTTCGCGCGCATGACCACGGGTCAGACCGATAACAGCCGCTTTGGATGCGGTGTAATGTGATAGGCCAGGAGGGCCATAATAGAACGTACCAGAGGCGATGTTGACAATCTTGCCACCACCCGCGCGTACCAGCGCAGGAAGTGCAGCTTTAGTCGATTGGTGAATTGAGCGCGCGTTGATTGTCATAACCTTATCAAATTCGTCATTATCGATCTGGAAAAACGGTTTCAGTTCCAAGTTTGCAAAGAGACCCGCGTTGTTGACAACGATGTTGAGCGCACCAAATTCGTCTTCAGCTTTCGCGACCATCGCATTCAGATCATCATCTGATGTTACATCCACAATCATACCAACGGCTCGGCCACCCTCTGCAGCGTTGATCTCGGCCACCACCTCTGCTGGGTCAAGAATGTCAGTCACTATGACGTTGGCCCCCTCATTGGCCAATTTTTTCGCATATTCCGCACCAATGCCGCGCGCAGCACCAGTGATTGCGGCTGTTTTTCCAATTAGTCGGCCCATGTCAGACTCCTCTATTTCCTAGATTTCAATTTCAAGAATCTTAGCAACTTCTGGCCAGCTTTTGATCCCGTTCTCACGCAGGTCATTCGTGAGATCTTCGGGCACCCAGTCGATAAAGCAAGGTTTGAAATTCTCACGCGCTTCGATGGCCTTGAACCAGCGCTCAACATTGGGCAAACGTCCGCCTTCCCACATGCCGCGCATCGACATCATTGCAAGACGATTGATGTAGGGTGTCAGCGCGATGTCAGCGATGGAGAATTTATTGCCAACCAGCCAATCATTACCAGTCAGCGCTTTGTCCATCTTGTGCAGATAGCTGTCGTAAAGTTTAACTTTTCCCAACGCTCCAGGTGCCTCAAAGCCTTGGCGCACGATAGTATCTTTGAAACTCTTCCAATCAGATGTGACAGAAAACTCTGGTGTGGAGGCAAGGAATTTATTTGCTCCTTCTTTACCAAGCTTGCGCAAAACTGTGTGGCGGTGCGAACATAAAAACGTCATTGCGCCACAAGCAGGATGCAGATCCTCATCCACCGCTTTGGTCCAATAGCGCGCCTGCGCGCGCTCCCAAGGATCTTTGGGATGAGTAGAATTTTCTGGTGCAATTTGATCGAGGTATTCGATGATCACAGTACTGTCTGGGATAACCAAGTCATCATGCACAAGTGTTGGCACAACCGACTTCGCATTGATCTTTTGATACTCGGGTGTGAATTGCTCACCTGCGAGAATATCGATGTAAACACCTTCCCATTCCATGCCTTTTTCCGCCATCGCAAAGCGAACCTTAGCAGCGCATACTGATGATCCGTGATGATAAAGTGTAAAAGTCATAATTGCACCGTAACCCATTTGAGTTCTGTCATTGCTTCCATGTCTGCGTCCGTGCCTTCGCGACCTACGCCGCTTTCGCCATTTCCGCCAAAGGGCACATGGGCCTCGTCGTGAATGGTTGGACCATTTATGTGGCACATGCCCGCTTTGGAATTACGCACGAAGTGGAAAGCTTTGTCGATGTCTTTGGTGAATATCGCAGATGATAGCCCATATTCAGTGTCGTTCGCTTTTTCCAATCCTTCCTCGTAGTTCTCAATTGGATAGATCGCAGTGACTGGGCCAAATGTTTCAGTTTGGCAAACAGTCATGTCCTCCGATACCTCTGTGAGCAAAGTCGGCTGGCACCGATTACCTTCCCATTCGCCGCCGATCACATTGGCACCTTTGGCGCGCGCGTCGTCGATATGGCTTTTTATTCGTTCTCGTTGTCGTGGCGAGATTATTGGCGCGATAACAGTATTCGGGTCGCGCAGATCGCCCATACCAAGTTTGCGGATGATCATCGAGAAACGCTTTACGAATTCATCGTATAAAGGTCGTTCCACATAGAAACGGCTCGACGCTATGCAGGCTTGTCCTGCGAACATAAAGACAGAGCGCGCGGCAAGCGGCATCACGTTGTCCAAGTCGGCATCTGCGAGGATTATCGTGGGGCTTTTACCGCCCAATTCCAGCGTGTTCGGCGTTTTATTCTTGGCGCAGATCTCGTTGATATGCTGACCCACCAACGTTGAGCCTGTGAACGTCAAAAAATCGATATCTTTGTGGCTGGTCAGATCATCGCCAATCTCTGCGCCCATGCCTGTTACCACATTATACACACCATCGGGGATACCAGCTTCTTCAACGATCTCCGCGAAGATCAAACTCAGATGAGGGGCCATTTCAGAGGGTAGATGGACAACCGTGTTTCCGACCGCCAAGGCATTGGCCACCAAACGTGTAGTCTTTATCAGTGGCACATTAAACGGTGTGATCACTGCGACGACACCAAGCGGTTCACGGATGGACATCGAGAACGTACCGGGGCGATCAGATGGGATCGTCTCGCCACGCACATTGCGACACAAACCGGCGGCGGCACGGATCATCGTCAAGCCTTTAGTGAATTCAAACATTGCCTTTTGCACGGGCGAGCCGATCTCGTCGATCAAGCAATTTACCAGATCTTTCTGACGCGCTTCCATGATCTCTGCGACCCGCAAGAGCCAGCGCTCGCGCTCGGTTGGCGTTGTTTCTTTGTAAGATGTAAAGGCTGCCTTTGCTGCCGCCACTGCATTGAAGATATCTTCGGTCGTTCCTTTCGCAGCAAAAGCATAATGCGAGTCGTCAAGAGGGTTAAACACTTCGAACATTGCACCAGCCGTTGCATCGACCCATTGCCCTGCAATAAAGTGCTTCAAGGATTTACTGTCTGTCCCACCATCCATGAAAAGGCTCCTTTTGCCGCGCGTTACTTGGCATGGGTCTGAACTTTACAACCGGTTTGGGATCCCAAAAAAAGAGCAGGCCACAGCTTCACGCTAGATTCTGTGTATTGAAGCCTATACAATTACCATTATGGATCCCAAATCAAGCACAAAATTTTAAAATCGATAAGTTTTGGTCGCAATGTTGACTTTGGGATCCCAATAGGCTGAATGGGCCTATGGAATCTATTGATACAGAACTTGCAGCGCGAATTCGCAATGACATCGTGCTCGGCAATTATGGTGAAGAAGAACGCATCTCCGAGGCGCGCTTGTGCGACACCCACAAGGTTTCTCGCACGCCGGTGCGACTTGCTCTTCGTATGTTAGAGCATGAAGGGCTCATTCGACGCAGCGAAGGGCGCGGCTATTTTGTTAACGCACCAAATGTAAATGACGTCTTGCAAGCAGTGCAGGTACGCGGCCACCTCGAAAGCCTCGCCGCGCGGCTTATGGCGCAATCGCCTGATCGACTCAGCACACTTCCTATCTTGGAAGCGGCGATTGAAGAGATCGATAGGCTTATTTTAGTGGGCAAGATGGATCACGCTTCAATTCGCTTAATACAAAAACAGAATGCAGTGTTTCACAAAACGATTTTGGAATGTTGCGGCAATGATTTTATCGGCTTTACGTGTAGTCGTATCAGTCACATGCCGATGCTAGAGGTTGGGGCCATGGTTTTCGATCGGCAAGTTCTGTCCACAAAAGAGGGCAAGGAGAGGAGCAACTTCCGCCTTAAACTTGGAAATTCACAACATAAAGTGATCTTTGAGGCCATTCAAAAGGGCGACGCTGTGCGAGCCGAAGGCGTTATGCGCGAGCATTCGAACACTATGATTGAATACATTCAGGTTTTTGAAAAGCGTACAAAAGAAGAGCTTACAATCAAAGATTTGATCGACTATTCTGGCCTCAGTGTTATGCGCAAAGAGCATGACACGACTGGGAAAGAAAAATCGCTGTAGCTAAGTAAGATATGCTTCCTTTTTGCTGCTTGAGTAACCTGTTCACTTCTTCAGAGTAGTAGCGGCAGTCAGCGAATACTCCCTTTAGAGTTGGCTCATTGATGTGAGTTGGTGATCGAGCAAACTACTTTAACCCTATTGGTCATCATATGGTTTAAGACATAGGGCATTTCGACTTTGAATGCTCATCGCTCATCTGTGGTTATGTAAGTAGCGGATTTGACGTGCTGCAAGCGCCTTAGCCTCATGGGCAAGAGGTATATCGTCTCTGCACATTATTTTTAAGCCTTTTTAAAACACCACAACAAAAACGTCATCGACGTTGAGGCAATCGTAGAATCTGATCGCAAAGTTGTGCGTGCACCGCAGATGTGAAAGATGAGAATTAGCAAACTTAGGCAATGATATGCTGAGAAAAAGAGATGTTTTTGGCAACTTACTCAGCTAATAAACGTGGTCCTGGCGGAACTCACGGAATATGAGATCATTTTGCCGCTGCACACTGCAATGGCCGCTCGTTTGCAAAACACTGCCAATCAGAATTCGGCAATGCTCCAGAAATCGTCACCGCGATGATTAAGAGCTGCCTGAAGCAGATCGAGCCTGTTGATGATGAAATTGTCGAACTGGATATCAAGATCAAGAAAGGTGTTTTGCAGAAGCCTGAGGCTAGCGGATTTTGGGGGATGACAGTCAAAGAACAAGATTATGAAACTCAAATCGCCGCCCAGCCTGGGGCTAAGATACCAATGGCACTAAAAGGACAAAGTTAAGCAGCCGTAGTCTTGGGCATTTCGTTGCCGGTCTGCACTCATGGGTTACTTCGTCACACGCATCCAAAAGTTACAAGAACCAGGAGGTTTGCACCCATGATCTATTATTAATTTCGCGGATCAACATGTAGCCTGGCTGTACCTTGGTATCTTTGGTTGGCAGCTTTAACCCCAGTTAGGTCGTCCAATACAATCGCATGGGATTTGTAACCAACAACTTGTGTATCTGTTCTTGTGTGCGGGCGATGCGTGGAATGTAGTCCACCAGCGCGCCGTCATCTGGCATATGCGATTTCATGTTTGGGTGCGGCCAATCCGTGCCCCAAAGAACGCGGTCTTCAAAGCGATCAACGATGGCTTGGTAATAGGGCACAACTTCGTCATAGGATGCACCTGTCGTCGTCAATCGTTCGGGACAGGTTACTTTGGTCCAAATATTTTCATTTTTGGTCATAAAGTCTATGAACCGCGTAAAATCCGGATGATTGACTCCTTTGGTGACGTCAGGCCGGCCCAGGTGATCAACCACAACGATGCCAGGCAGTTGTTTTAGAAACGGCTCAAGTTCTTCCAGATCGGTGGCCTCGAAGTAGACCACGATCGACCAGCCAAACTCTTGAATTTTCTCGGCGATCGCAATAAAGGCTTCCTTGGGCGTAGCATCTACCAGACGCTTGACGAAATTGAACCGCACTCCACGAACGCCAGCATCATGCATTTCAGCCAACTCTTTATGTGTGATATCTGCACCAACGCTTGCGATACCGCGCGCCAAATCACCGCCCGCCCGGCAGGCATCGACCATCGCGCTGTTATCCTTGCCATGGCATGTTGCCTGTACGATGACATTGCGTGAAAATCCAAGGTGGTCGCGCAGGGCAAACAGGTCGTCCTTGCTTGCGTTGCAGGGGGTGTATTTCCGTTCAGGTGCAAAAGGAAATTCTGGTGACGGACCAAATACATGGCAATGGGCATCAACTGCGCCGCCGGGCAGAACAAAGTCGGGTATCTTCGGATTCGGATGAAAGACCAGCCAATCGATATCCATTTTCTGCTTGGTCATACAAATACCTTTCCATCCATTAACTTGCGCATGGTGCGCAGGATTGCGGTCTCGACAACCGCTCCACTCTCATTCAAAGTCGCGACAACAGTCATTTCACCAGTGGGGTGTTCGACGGAAATTTTGCGTTCATGTCCATGCCCTGTTTGCGCCAAATCGTAAGCCGGCGTGCCCTCAATTAGGCACGCAGTAGCAACGCTGACCGCGCCCAGAACACCAATTGTCTTATGGCATCTGTGAGGAATAAATGTACGCGTTGATATGGCACCGCCATACTGTGCCGCACTAACCATCGTCATCTTTGGCACTGTTTTTTTGGACACGTCGCCGAGGTTCATCAGCGTGCCGCATGCCAACCGGACTTTTTCTAGCTTTTTGCGCAATATCGTATCAGATTCCAAGTCTTCAGGCGCTTCCTGGCCTGTGATCCCTAAATCAGCGGCACGCATCACGACGCAGGGCATGCCATTGTCGATCATTGTGACCTCGATGCCTTCTATCACATCAACAGCATTGCCTGTGGGCAGCAATGTGCCACAGCTAGATCCAGCCGTGTCCTGAAAGGTGAGCGACACCGGAGCAGCTCTCCCGGGCACCCCGTCGATTTGTGCTTCACCTTCGTAACTGACAACGCCGTCAGGCGTCTGCACTTTTGCGATCGCAATCTGGCCAGTATTCTCCATATAGATGGACACGTGTGTCTCACCATTATCGGCAGCAACAAGCCTGCGTTCGACTGCAAAAGGTCCGACACCGGCCAGAATGTTTCCGCAGTTCTGCGCATCTGTCACGATGGGTTGATCTACAAATACCTGCAAAAACAGGTAATCTACATCGACACCAGAACGCGTCGATTTGCGCACTATCGCCACTTTGGACGTTAGCGGATCTGCCCCGCCCATCCCGTCAATCTGGCGCACATCAGGGGATCCCATCGCCCGCAGCAATGCTGCATCACGTTCCGCCAGGTCGGTGGGTAGATCATCCACTAGAAAGTATCCGCCTTTCGAGGTGCCACCCCGCATCCACATGCATCGTATGCCATCAGACATATTTCAGGCCCTTTTTTGCCAACCTTCCGCGCATGTCATAGATATCCAGGCCCAATTCACCCGCTTCAAATTTGGCGCGCTTCGCCGATTCATTCGTTTCTCGCGCTTGTGCTTTCACCAGAACTTCAGCCGCTTCTTCTCGCCGCACAACACAAACTCCGTCATCATCCGCCACGATGATATCACCAGGATTAACCAACGCATCCGCGCAAACGACTGGTACGTTCACAGAACCCAACGTTTCCTTGATTGTGCCTTGGGCATGCACCGATTTGGACCAGACTGGGAAATTCATTTCTGTCAAATCGCGGATATCGCGAACGCCCGCATCGATAATTAATCCTCTACAGCCCCGTGTGATGGCCGAACTGGCCAACAAATCACCAAAGTAGCCCGAATTGGAAGGCGTGATTGTGCCCAAAACTAACACGTCACCCGCCTCCAACTGTTCAATCGCTACGTGAATCATCCAGTTGTCACAAGTCGGCGCAAGGATTGTCACAGCAGAGCCTGCAATACGTGCACCGGCATAGATTGGGCGTATGTAGTCCGCCAGCAAACCTTTGCGCCCTTGCGCCTCGTGTACGGTCGAAACTCCGCAGGCTGCAAGCCCGTCAATCACTGAAATTTCAGCACGATCAATATTCTGGACGACAATGCCCGTGGTACCTGGCTGGTAGCTCATTACAACTCATCCACAGTACTAGGAAACACGGTCTCGAACCCTTCGGCGTATTTGGCGGCGACACCGCCTGCTTGCCCACCTGAGTTGCGGCGGAAGTGGTTGGCGCGGTTTTCAGCCACGTTCTTGTAGAAGCTCCATAGGTGTTCCTGACCCTGCATGCACTGGATCGCAGCCCACTTTTTGTCCCAGACATCCGTGATGTTGAGAAAGGTTGTTGGTTTCCATTCCATCTGCTCTGATTGATGGGGTTCAAACAGATACAACTGTGGTGCGCCTAAAACTTTTTCGCCAGGGTTATGGCCCCAGGCTTGTGCAATCATCCGGCACTGTAATGCAAACTGCGTCGTGTGCATGTGGTCCGTATTGTAAGGGTCCCACTTGGAATGAGACATCATGAATTTGGGCTGTACTTCGCGGATCACATCGACCATGCGGTCTTGCGTGTTGCGTTCCAGATCAAGGGGATAGTCGCCCACATCAAAAAAACGGATGTCGTTAATACCCAACGCAACAGCTGCATTTTCGGCCTCTTTGCGCCGCTCGGTTTTCACCTTCTCCAGTGTCATACCTTTTTGTTTCCAGAGCTTAGCGCTTTCTCCACGCTCTCCATAAGACAGACAAACAACGGTGACCTCATAACCTTTAGCTTGGTGCAGCGCGATGGCACCACCAGCACGCCAGACGAAATCTGCGGAATGCGCGCTGATGACCAGTGCAGTTTTTTTGTCGGACATGGTGTGAAGCCTCGCTACTTGTCTTCCAATCGGTCATGCAGACCTGTCGCGATCGTACTTACCTTGTATGTTCTTGAATTGCCTATTTCGAATTCAGTCTTTAAAATAGGAAAAAGCTATAGGGATGATATGCAAAGCAGTTTTCCAAACATCCGGCACATGCGTGTTTTTGTTGAAACGGCCCGTACAGGATCAGTTTCTACGGCTGCAGAGCTGTGTCATTTGTCGCAACCCGCGGCCACTCAGGCCGTTGCCAGTATTGAGGCTAATTTCGGCACGGCGCTGTTGATACGCAACCGTCAGAGATCAACCCTGACATCGTGCGGGATACATGTAGAATACCGAACAAAAGCCGCCCTGAAACATTTACGGGACGGGGCAAGAAATGCTCTGCGTGAAGCGGGTCACAAGGCTGTGCGCGGTCAAACTTTTGAGCTAGCAGTAACCGCTTCTCAATTGCGTAATTTAATCGCGATTGCGAATACTGGAAGCTTTACAATGGCAGCCCGCTCGCTGGGGTTATCCCAACCAACCGTTCATCGTACGGCACGCAACTTGGAAGCTGTAGCAGGCTTGCCATTTTTTATCGCTCGCCCCTCTGGTGTCCATTTAACGGCCGCAGCAGATGCTTTCATGCGGGGGGCCAAATTGGCACAAAGTGAGCTGAGGCAAGCCGTGGAGGACATCAGCCGAGAAACTGGCAAGGAACGCGGTACATTTGTTCTGGGTAGCCTACCATTGGCCCGAACGGCCATTGTTCCTAAGGCTCTTCATGCGATGGTTAGCACAGTCGAAGGGTTCCAAGTGCGTGTTGTCGAGGGACGGTATGCAGAGCTCCTGCGGTCTTTGCGTGAAGGCGATATTGATTGCTTGATCGGTGCGCTCAGACACCCAATCCCTGCAGACGATATTGAACAAGAATTACTGTTTCAAGATGCTTTAGCCATCGTTGCACATCCCCGCCATCCTTTGGTGGACCAGCGCATGGTCACGCTTGGCGACACGGTTAAATTCCCTTGGATCGCTCCTCCCAAAGAAACGCCAGCCGGCCAGTATTTGTTCGATACGCTACAAATTGATAAGCGCGCGCAATCTCCTGTACGTGTGGTTTCTTCGTCTATGGCTGTGTTGCGGGGTGTCCTTGCAGAGGGGCCTTACGTTTCAATAGTTTCGCGGCACCAAATCAACCTGGACGAGGCGTTGGGCACCATAGCGGTTCTGGATGTGCCACTTTCAGGCCATGTCCGTGATATTGGACTGACCTACCGCCGCGGCTGGGCGCCAACCAAAACTCAGTCGCTTTTTATTGAGCATCTGCGAAATTTCAGTACATTGGTACACCAAATTTGAGCTAGGATTTGAGTGTGATATAGCTTTTTCTAATATTGGTTCGATCAAATGAATTGGCCACAAAGCGTGACGCACTGCTATGCTTAATGGTGAAGCAGATGCTGAAAAGACCTATGAACTCTGAGACATCAAAACCGCCGCAATCGGAAGAGTAAGAACCGCATAGGATTTTACAACAGGGCTCAAAAAGAAGATGTCCCACAATACAAAGGAACAGTACATGGGTTTGAATAAGGACTACGAAGACATCCCCGGCACCTTTGTTTTTGATGCCGACAGAGGGCGCGAGGGATATCACCTCAATCAATTCTGCATCTCGCTGCGTAAGGCCCCCAACCGTGAAGCCTTTGGTGCGGATGAGGGTGCATATCTGGATAAATACAAGATGACTGCTGAACAACGCCAAGCGGTAATTGATCGTGACTGGAATCAGCTGCTCGAACTGGGTGGAAATATCTACTACACAAGTAAGCTTGCGGCAAATGACGGAATAAATTTTCAAGAGTTGGCTGGCCTGATGACGGGCATGGGCATCGAGGCATATCGTGCGATGATGCTCGCCGGTGGGCGCTCGCCCGAAGGCAACCGTTATCAGCACGAATGGGACGAAAAAGGAGAAAAGTAATGGCGCGAATTACCGCAGGCGTTGGGTGTTCCCACGTGCCCGCAATTGGCGTGGCGATGGATAGTGGTATCACCGAACAGCCTTATTGGGAGCCAGTGTTTGAAGGATTTGAGAAATCTCGTGAATGGATGAAGGCACAAAAAGCTGACGTGGTATTCCTGGTCTACAACGACCATTGTACTGTCTTTGATGCAACCTGCATCCCTACCTTTGCACTTGGATGCGCACCAGAATTTGCACCTGCGGATGAAGGGTGGGGCCCCCGCCCCGTACCTGTTGTCAAGAACCACCAAAGGCTCGCAAGCCACATTGCGCACTCGTTGATTTTGGATGAATTTGATATCACCATCATGAATGAGATGGAGGTCGACCATGGTTTGACCGTTCCGATGTCTGTGATGTTTGGGGATAAGGGTATCGACGATGAATGGCCTTGTTTGGTCATCCCCTTGTGCGTCAACGTTGTGCAATACCCCGCACCCACAGGGAATCGGTGTTACAATCTGGGCAAAGCGATCCGCCGCGCAGTCGACAGTTTCGATGAAGACCTTAATGTGGTGGTCTTTGGCACTGGTGGAATGAGCCATCAGCTTCAGTATAAACGTGCAGGATTGATCAACAAGGAATGGGACACTCAATTTTTAAACCGCCTGACGTCAGACCCTGTCTCACTATCTCAGACGCCGCACATCGATTATTTGCGTGAGGCAGGATCGGAAGGCGTGGAAATGGTGATGTGGCACGTAATGCGCGGCGCGCTCGACGATGACGTCGAGGAAATACACCGCCACTATCATGTACCCGCATCAAATACGGCGGTCGGGCACATCATTCTAGAGAACAAAAAAGATCAGAAGGCAAAAATATGAGAATTTGTGTAGCGGGGGCTTATGGTGCCTTTGGAACAAAACACTTGGACGCGCTGAGTGCTATTGAAGGGGTCACTGTCTCGGCCGTGATGGGGCCAACGCAATCCAAGATTTATGCGCTCGCAGCCGAGCGTGGGATCGGTTTTGCATCTACTTCACTTGAAGCCTGTATCGCGCGTGAAGATGTGGATGCTGTAGTTTTGGCCACCCCCACACAGATGCATGCAGACCAATCTATAGCTTGCATGAAGGCGGGAAAACCCGTTTTGATCGAAATCCCGATGGCCGATTCTTTGCAAGACAGTCAGAGGATTTGTGATGTCCAGAAGGAAACAGGGACGTTGGCGATGGCAGGTCAAGTACGCCGTTTCAATCCGTCACACCAGTGGATCCGCAACAAGATTGACGCGGGCGAATTGAAGATCCAACAGATGGACGTGCAGACATTTTTTTTTCGCCGATCGAATATGAATGCCAAAGGTGAGCCGCGCAGCTGGACGGACCACTTGCTGTGGCACCACGCCTGTCACACGGTTGATTTGTTTCAATACCAAACAGGCGAAGTCGCGTCAGAATGTTATGGCCTGCAAGGGCCGAAACATCCCGTTTTGGGCATTGCAATGGACATGTCTATCGGGATGAAAACGCCTTCTGGTGCAATTTGTACCCTGTCTTTGTCGTTCAATAACGACGGACCTTTGGGAACATTCTTCCGCTATATTTGCGACAACGGGACCTACATCGCGCGATATGACGATTTGTTTGACGGACGTGAAAACCAAATCGACCTCAGCAATGTGGCAGTATCAGACAACGGTATCGAGTTGATCGACCGGGAGTTCCTCGCAGCTATCCAAGAGGGCCGTGAACCAAATGGGTCAGTGCACGATACGCTAAATGCGATGCGCACGTTGGATCGCATTGAAAATTCTTTCGATTTTTAGGGATATTACCAGACAGGGAATTTTACATGTCTGAGAGGTACTGTCAGATTAAACTTAGTCGAAGCGGGCAGGCGGATTTATGGCTTGCCTAAATGACAAAACACTCCCCATTTAGGTACTTTAAAACGAGCCTTGAGATCATCCGCTTGGCTGTGATGCTTTATGTGTGGTTTCCGCTCTCATTCCGTAATGTGGAAGATCTTTTGCACGAACGAGGCATTGAGATCAGCCACGAAACAGTTCGGTTTTGGTGGAATAGATTTGGTCCGATGATAGCAGAAGTTCGTTGCCGTCCACTCTTCAGTCCACAACCATTTCAATCAGGATCGCCATTTCTATTCACGAGACAATTTCAAGCTCAATCGAACCGCCGCTCATACTGAGTGGCGCCAACTATTGAGCGCATAGATTTAGGCTTTGGCAGCAATCTGATGCGTATTTTCATTATTTTGTGTGGGCAAACGCTGGTCCGAGTTTAAATATAAGTAGGCGTTGTCCATGAATGCCTCGACGGCAATGGCCAATCGTGCCAGGCTTGTTTGAGAAAAGAACCGTATAATATCGACTCAATGGCTTAGTCGGCTCGATGGAAAATGAGGGATCGTGGCAAAACAGTTGTACGGCATTCAAGGGGCAAGCGCATTTTGGAAACGTCAAACGCCTGTCATGCGCGGGATAGTGTTGATGTGCTTGTCCACGGTCGCATTTTCAATCATGCACGGACTGGTTCGCTTCGTCGCGGAGGTCCTGCCGCCATTTCAGATTGCCTTTTTCCGTAACATCTTTGGCTTGGCTTTTCTTTTTCCACTTTTGATGCAGTCTCGATTTGCTATTCTACGCACAAAGCGGCTTGGGTTGCACGCGCTGAGAGGCGTAATCAATATGGCCGCGA